>OIZX01000884.1_pt1 | contig 17730 bp, 15 predicted proteins | sample 1588621 | NCBI WGS metagenome assembly OIZX01 (sample SAMN03283276) | human gut metagenome | biome: human-associated habitat; material: feces | host: Homo sapiens | place: Peru | collected 2012
AACAATGTTTGCATTTTCTCTTATAGCATTAATTTCTTCTTCATTAATAAACTTCATATTTTATCCCCTACATATATATATTATTACCGCTACCCCCTCGATTTCCTCCTTTTTTTGTTAAATTTCTTAAAAAAAATGCAAAAAAACTCAAAAAAGTTAAATTTTTGAGCTTTTTATAACAATTTGTTTACTAAAATTATATAAATCACAAGTTACTAAATATAAGTAATTTTTATTATATTGAACCTTGTAAAATTCATTTTTATTAATATATTCTATTTCAAAAACTTTATAAGTATAAGTTTTACCTAAATATTTTAAATATATAAAATCACCTTTTTTTAAATCAAATAAATCATTAAAATAGGCATTAAAATTATAACCTGAATGACCAAGTATAATTACTGTACTATTTTCTTCATTTGGCATAACTGAACTCTTTTCAAGTTCTAAATTATTCTTTAAAGTAGAATTATTATCAAAAGTTTTTGAAAAATTAATGCAAGGTATAATTAATGATATATTTTCACTATAAGTGAAACTGTCAAGTAAAGTATTTTGAATAGTAAATGTTTTAGAGTTTACTGTATTTATCAAAAGTAATAAAATAAAAATTATTATTTTTTTAATCTTTTGATGCAAAATACCACCGCTGTTAAAAAGATAAATACCATAGCTACAATATAAAACTTATTAATAGATAAAGTATCTTTGAATATTAAATAGTCTTCATTAGTATTTTTTTCACCATTAACTTGTGTAATACTAGTTTGTTCATTATCAATATTATCATCATTATTATTTAAATTATCATTAATATTTTGATTATTATCAATATTATCAATATTTTCGCTATTATTGCTATTATCATTATTAATAACATTATCTTTATTTTTAAGTATTAATTTTAATTTGATCATTGAATCACGATTTAAATCAATATCTTGATTTATTTTTTCATATTCATTAGTTTCTTCGAATAAAATATTATATTTTCCCTTAAGTAAGCCTTTAGCATTAATAATACCATTTTCATTTGTACAATATGATAAATATTCTTTTTCATTTTGTAAAATTATGCATTTATCAGTTAAAGCCTTATTATTTTCATCAAGTATTAATATATTTAAATTTACACTATCAATTATAATATTCATTATATATTCTTTATCATTAAAATTACTGTAGGAAAATACTTCATTTTGTCCATCAGATATAATTCTTTCTGAAATAAAAGGTTTATTTTCAAGAGGTTTTTTCTTAAATACTAACTGATATCTTCCTTTTGGACCACTTACAAATAGTTTATTATCATAAATTTTAACATTTAATTCATCAGGTTTAGATACTAAATAAAATCTATCTAAATAATTAAATTCAAAAGTATATTCTTTATTTTCAAGTAAATAATTATCACTATTAAAAAAGTCTGGTCCACTTACAATATTTGTAATCATATCTTTTACTTTATAATATTCCTCTTCGAGAAATTCAAAAGGTTTACCTCGATTTGTACAAAATCTTATTTCCATTTCTGGATATAAATAATCCCAAATAAGTCTTTGCGTTAAAATGTGATAATTACTATGACTTATTCCAGGAATATTTTTAAACTCTAGAAAAGCATAAAAATAATCTTTTAAATCTTTAGGTAAGTCATAATTTGTATATTTTGCATATTCATATGTTTTTAAATTTGTATTAAAACTTTCCATTGGTTTTAAAATATATGATTCTTTTCCATCAAGATCAATCGAAGGTATCTCTAGAAAAATCTTTCCATCTTTTGAACAAAGTGATTTATTTGTTCCACTTATTGTATAACTTATATTTTCAAGTGCATATATATTTGTAGTAAAGGCAAAAATTGTTATTAAAATTATTATTATTTTTTTCATATGTTTCCTTTCTAAGGTGTGTGATTTTAAATTTTTTTGCAAAAAAAATGCTCACAAAAAAATTTATTTTTTTCGAGCAAATTAAATATATCATATTTATAATATTTTGTCTATATAAAATTTTAAATTTATTTTTTTATACCTTTAGTGCCGTTAAAATTTTGTAATACATTTGTTTCAAAACTAGTTTGTTTTCGAGATTTATTTTTATAATTTTTTATTCCTAGTTCAATTATATTTTCTAGTAAATCTTTATATTTCATATCTTTCCATAAATAAAATGATAATGATCCTGGAATAATATTAATTTCATTTAAATATACTTTATCATTTTTTGTATCATATAAATAGTCAATTCGAACTATTCCATTTGTATTAAGTGCTTTACAAGCTTTTACACTAATATTTTCTATTTCTTTAGTTAACTTTTTAGGTATATCCGCTGGGACTTTTCGACTTGCACTTGCCATGCCTTTTGATTTACCACCAGAAATATACTTATCTTTATAAGAAAGAATATTATCTTTTCCACTAACCTCTTCGATTAAAGAGGGTTTATATAAATCTTTATCTCCGAGAACTGAACAGTTTAATTCTTTTAAATTTTCAATAACTTTTTCTACAATGATTTTTTCATCATATTTTAATGCTTCATTAATAGCCTCATTTAAAGATGATTCATCTAAGACGATATTAATTCCTACACTACTTCCAAGTCTTGCTGGTTTAACAATTACTGGATAGGAAAGCTTATTAATCTTAGAAATAATTTCATTTTCATTATCAAGATATTCATTTTCATAAAAATAAATATAAGGTGCAATATTTATACCATTTTCTTTGAAAACCATTTTTTGAATAACTTTATCTTGACCAATTAAACTTGCATATAAATCGCTTTCAGCATATGGAGCTCCAATAGTTTCTAAAAAACCCGCTATAGAGCCATCTTCAGTATTATACCCATGAACAATTGGAAAGAAAATATCAATATTAGTTAATACTTTATGAGGAAAATTAACATTTAATAAAACAAAGTCATTATTCTTTTTAATTATTGACACTTCCTTACATTTTTTAGGTATTAAACTTAAATCTTTATAATTATCAATATTTAGCAAATACTTTCCTGTATAAAAAACTCCTTTTTTAGACAAATATATAGGTACTATATCATATTTATCCATATTCATATTATTTATAGCCTGAATAGCACTTATTATACTTATTTCATGCTCTGTACTAATACCCCCATAAATAAAACCTACTTTTAATTTCATAAACATTCCTTTCTAATTTTCATTATAAGCATCCGGTAAATCATTTTCTAAAAGTACCGTGACTTTTTCTTTTCTAAACTCTTTTTTAAAATCATTATATGCTAAAGTAAATGAATTAAATACTTTTATATCTGCTTTTTTATTTTCCTCGAGGATTCCTTTTTCAATAGGCTTACTTCTTTTTTTGCCTATTAAATAAAATCTATCACATACATTAGCCATTTTGCGTCCAAATTCATAATTTAATTTTTCTTCATCTTTACCCATTTCCACCATACCAGGAGTAATAATAACTTTTTTACCTTTCATTAGTTTTAAAACTTCAATAGCATTTTGACTACCAACAGGATTAGAATTATAACTATCGTCAATTATTGTAATATTTCCTAATTTCTTAAGTTCTAACCTATGAGAAATGACTTTAATATTGGAAATTCCTTTTTGAATTTCTTTTAAGGACATTCCAAGTTCATTTGCCATAAGAGAGGCAGAAACTATATTATAAATATTTTCTTTACCTAAAAGTGTAGTTTCAACTTGAATACTTTTCTTTTTTATATGAAGAGTAAAAGAACTTCCCTTATCACTATATTTAATATCACTTGCATAAGCATCAGCACCATTATCGTTTAAACTAAACCATAAAGTCTTTACTCTATTTATAGGCTTATACTTTTTTAAATATTCATTATCTTTATTTAAAACAATTACTCCATCATTTGGTAAACTTTCAAGTAATTCACATTTTGTTTTAGTAATAATATCAATATTTTTAAAGGTATCAAGATGTGCTGGTCCAACACTTGTAATTATTCCATATTTAGGATGAACTATATCACATAACTGTTTAATCTCTTCCTTGGCACGAGCACCCATTTCAGCAATAAAATAATCATTAAAAATGCTTTCTGTTTCATTAATTGTTTTAGTTATTCCCTTTGGCGTATTAAATGAATTAGCTGTACAAAATCCTTTATATTTTACACTTAAAATATCATTTAAAATCATTTTTGTACTAGTTTTACCAAAAGAACCAGTAATACCTATTACTGCAATATTTTCCATTTTATTAAGTCTTTTAATAGCTTTATTTTTATATACTTCATAAATAATTTTTTCAACTGGATATAAAATATAATTTAAAATTATCAAAACAAAGGGTAATAAAGATATAAATATAAGTTCTATTCCAAGTAAAAATGTAAGGTTTTTATTAAAACAAATAATCATTAATATTAAATAAGAAATTATATCTAAAGAAAAAATTCTAATAACTCTTTTTGTAAATTTTAAAGGTAATTTCTTATTATACTTTTTATATTGTAATACACTTGAATAAATTAAAATAAACATTATTAAAAAGAAATAAACATATAATATAAATTCAAAATTTGCAAATAAAATTAATGATATTCCAAAAAGTAATTTTAAAGCAAAGTAATTTATATTTTCTTTTATATTTTTTAAAGTAAATTTTAAAAATCTATTTTTTTCATTATATGAATTTTGCTGAAGCATTTGAATATAAAATAAACTTTCAAAAGCAAAAAGAACTATAACTAATAAAATCATAAAATATTTCACAAGGGACCTCCTACGACAAAAAATTTTTTAAAATGTTAATAGTTTGATTTAAATTTTCTAAATAAGCATAATGTCCAAATCCATTATATTTAACAAGTCCACCATCTTTTAAAATAGTTTCCAAATAAATAGCCTCTTTTAAAGGAACATCCTTATCCAAAGTACCATATATTAAAAGAACTGGCACTTCAATTTTTTTGACATTTTCAGTTAAATCCTCATTTACAATTTTTACTAAACTTCCGCGCATAATTTCACTAGCATTTTTATAATCAGTACTACCCCATTTATTTCTTAAATAATTTGTAAAAGGTTTTAAAAATTTTATTTTTTTAGCAAGTTTATATATTCTAACTTTTAAACTTATTTTTTTCTTTTTAGGTCTAAATGGTGCAGAAAGTAAAACAACTTTTTCAGTTTTAAACCTTGAGGCATAATTAATTGCAATTCTTCCTCCAAAGGAATGACCAATTAAAACTGGGTTTGATACTTTTAATTTAATTAAAAAGTCATGTAAAAAAGAAGTATACTCAGTTACACCCCAAAAAGATGGCGGTTCTTTAGACTCACCAAAACCTGGCAAATCCAAAATTATAATACGAAATTCCGATTCAAATGGATGACCGAGCATATCCATCATTTGGATATTTTGACCCCAACCATGTAATAAAACTATCGTGCCTTTTATATTTTTTCCATAATCAACATAATTAATATCTTTTAAATTCATACAACACTTTCCTATCTCTGTAAGAAAATTATACCATATTTTTATTTAAAAAGTGCATCATATATTTCTGTAAAGTTACTTACTAATACTATTTCTATATTATTTGTAATATTTTCACTTATATTTGCAACTTCAAAGGCATTAGCAGAGGGCACAAATACTTTGGTTATACCCTCAGTAGTTGCCGCTACTACTTTTTCTTTTAAACCTCCAACAGGTAAAATATCACCTTTCAAAGAAAGCTCTCCTGTAAAAGCAATTTGTGATGATATTTTTTTGTTTTTAATAAGACTCATTAACGCAACAGCTATTGATACACCTGCAGATGGTCCATCTTTTTTTACATAACTTTCTAAAAAATGAAAATGTAAATCTTGATTTTTTAAATCAATGTTATAATTATTAGCTAAATAACTAATTACTACATTAATACTATCTTTTAAAATTTCCCCAGCACAGCCTGTAATAGTAACTTTACCTATACCTTTATATTTTACTACTTCAATATGGGATAATCGCCCTCCTATAGTAGTGTATGCTAAAATATTTGCTATGCCACTTGTAGTAATTTCTGGTAAATAATTTATATTTCTATTATCTAAGTATTTATTTACATGAAGTATTGTAATACTTTTAGCATTCGGCTCATTTACTATAACTTTTCTTATTAATTTTTCAAGTAACCTTTTAAGTTCTCTTACTCCAGGCTCTTTAGTATAATTTTCAATAACAAACTCTAAAACTTCTTTACTTATTTTAATTTCTGCTTTATATTCACTAAAAATATCCTTAATTAAATAATTTTTAGCAATATCAATCTTTTGACTTGTTAAATAATTATCCATATTTATTATCTCTAACCTATCAAGTAAAGTTGATGGAATATTATCTAAACTATTAGCGGTTAATATAAACATTACTTTAGATAAATCAAATGGTTCCTCAATATAATTATCTATAAAATATTTATTTTGAGTACTATCAAGTATTTCAAGTAAAGTTGAGGCAGGATCACCTTTATAATCTTTAACCATTTTATCAACTTCATCAATAAGAATAACAGGATTTTTTACTTTGCATTTAATTATACCTTGCATTATTTTTCCAGCAGAAGCCCCAAGGTAAGTTCTACGCGATCCAATAAGTTCAGTTGAATCATTTAAACCACCTACACTTATTTTAATAAACTCTCGATTTAATGCTTTAGCAATTGAGTATGCACTTGAAGTTTTACCAACACCAGGTGCACCCAAAAGGCATATTACCGGTGCAGATAACTGAGTATTTTTTGATAAAAAATATGCATATTCACAAATTCTTTCTTTAAGTTCTACGAGTCCATAATGAGTGGCATCAAGTTCATTTTTTATTTTTTTTATATCAGTATTTAATACTGTTTCACTATTCCAAGGTAAATTTAAAACAGTATCCAAATAGTTTTTAATAACAGCCGCTTCAGGGCTAAATTCTGAACAAGTCGAATATTTATTAATTTCATTTAATAGTTTATTATAAGTTTTTTCCTCCAAAGAAAGACTCGATAATTTCTCTTTTAAACTTGCTATTTCATTTTCTTTAGTTATACCAAGTTCACTATTAATTTCCTTTAGTTTTTCTTTTAAAATATATTCTCTTTGACCATTTTCAATAGATTGAGTTAATTTTTCATCAAGCTCTCTATCAATATTTGTAACAAGTATTTCTTCATTTAAATCATTTATTAAATTTTCCGCTCTTGTAAGGGGATTAATAGTTTCCATATATGAAAGTTTTTTAGAAAAACTAAATGGTAAAAATGAAGTAATTATATCAGTTATATCAGATAACTTTTTTCTTTCATCTAAAGTTTTTAATATAGAATTTGAAACATTTTTATTAAGTAAAATATAGTTTTTAGTAAGTTCAATTAACTTTCGTTGAATAGCTGTTTCATTTGCTTTTGAAAATGATGGAAGTTCAATAACATTGAAACTACACTTCAAAACATTAGTATTTTTATTTTGATAATATTTATTAATACTTACCCTTTCTTCTCCTTTTATAATAACTCTTAATTTATTATTTGGAAGTTCTACTTTACTTTTTACTTTAGCAACAACACCAACTCTAGGAAGATCCTCTATTGAAGGTGAGGATTCTAAAGTATTAATCGGAGCAATAACTAAAACTTTATTAAGTTCATTTTTTGCACTTGCCCAAATTACTTTTTTACTAAATTCATTATTTAAATCGATTTTAATTTCTTGATTAGGAAGAATAATGACTTCATTAAGTATAAGTACAGGTAGTAAATTATTCATATTATCCTCCCTTCAAAGTTACCATTTATTATAAAGGGCAAAGTTATCTTTGTAAATACAAATTACACTTTTTTGACACTTTTTTGCTTAAGTTTTTTTGAATTATCATTTTTAAGTAAATTTGTCTTCGTTACTTTTGAAAAATTCATAATAAGTTCTTACTGACGGAATATCTTCATACTTTACTGGTGCAAAATCTTTTTTATCTAAATCATAGATTACTGCTTCATTCAAATTAAGTAAAAAAGGGCTATGTGTTGATATTATAAATTGACAGTTAAAAAATCTTACACTTTCTTCTATAAATGTCTTTAGTTTTAAGGTATTTTCTGCTGATAAACTATTTTCAGGTTCATCTAAAATATATATACCATTTTCTTTAATCTCTTTTTCCCAAAACATAAGGGAGGACTCCCCATTAGATTGCAAAGAAATAGTATTATTCATTAAATTACCTCTAATAAATTTGGACATAGTTGCAGTTTTAGTTTCATAATTTTTTCGAATCTCATCATAATCAAAAATTGAAATATCCTTACTATTATATTTATTATCTAAATAGTATCTAGCAAGTTCATCTTTTCTACGATTAACATGAAAATTAATGCTTCTTAAATCAAGTAAATAATCAAATATATCATCACTTGTAATTGTAACAATTTCTTCTGGAATTTTATTCATCTCATATCCCATAACATCCATATAATTTTTAAATAATGTTCCTTTATCATAATTAGTCTTTTTTACTGAATTAAGCTTACTACAAATAAGATTTAATAAAGTCGATTTACCACAGCCATTACTTCCACAAAAAAGTGTAATAGAACCAAATTTAATATTTTTAATATTTTTCATGTGTGAAAAAATACCAAAGGGATAATAACTATTATATATTTTTCTTTCATCCATAGCTAACCCTTCTTCATCATTTTCTAATAATCTAATACTTTCTAAATAAACCATTTTTCCTCCTTTTAATTTCATTTTTTTATAATTGACATTCAATATACTTTTGTGATAAAATAGATCTATAAAAGAAAGGACCACAATGGCATTCCGTTAAGGTTCTTTCTTTTTTTGTATATTTTTATATAATTACTTTTGCCAATTAAAATGATAGTATCAATCCATTGATATCTAATATTATTTAAGCAATTAATTATTTGTGAATTGGCTTCTTCATTACTTAAATCACATTCATCTCTAAGTAAAGATATTATCACATTATTTGACTGATGTTTTGCTTCATCTAACTGCCTATATATTTTCTTTAATTTAGAGTTTTCATTTAAACTTTTCTTTGGAGATTTAATTTCAAAATACTTTGAACCATTAAAAATATTTTTATTTATATATTTCGCATCTGGCGTAGATACATTTTCAATTTGTACTCTATGTATCAAAGTAAAACTTCCTCCAATAATATTCTGAATATTTAACAATGTCATTCTTTCTAATTTTCCAATGTCACGTTTATCAAATTTAGCGTTATTAACACTGTAATTTAAATATTTATTAATTTCCTTAATGAAATTATTGCTTGTTTGTGATTTTTTTATAACATAGTTTGTAACATCTTGATATTTTGAGTTTAAATGATTTTCAAGCTCTAATAACATAATTCCTCCTTTCTGTATCGAACATATATTTGCTGTTAGCATATTTAAACTATACTCTAAAAAAATATAGTTGTCAATACTTTTATCGTAATTTTGTTCGTTTACTAAAATATAAAAAAATGTAAGTATTTTTACCTACATTAATCATTTTTATTTTTAAATTCTAATATAATTGGTGTTCCATCAAGTTCAAAAGTTTTTCTAATTTGATTTTCTAAATATCTTTCATAAGAAAAATGTACTAATTTTTTATTATTAACTTCAAAAGTAAATTTTGGAGGTTTAATACTTGTTTCAGAAACAAAATATATTTTTAGTCTTTTACCTTTATATGAAGGTGGATTATGCATTTGAACACTTTCAATTATACAATCATTAAGCATACTTGTGGCTATTACTCTATTATGCGATTCATAAGCATTAATTATTTCTGGCATTAATGTTCCAAGTCTTTTAGATGTTTTAGCGGATACAAATACTACTTTAGCATAAGATAGAAATTTAAATTCATTTTCCATTAAAAGTTTCCACTTTTTAAGTTCTTCCTCAGGGTTTTCTACTGTGTCCCATTTGTTTACACATATTACAATAGCTTTACCAGCATCAGTAATATAGGAAGCAATATGTTTATCATGCTCTATAATACCCTCTTTTGCATCAATTACAAGAACACATACATCACTTCGATCAATTGCTTTTAAAGAACGAATATAAGAATACTTTTCAATTTGTTCATAAATTTTACCTTTTTTTCGCATACCTGCAGTATCAATAACAACATATTCATTACCATTATATTTAAATGTACTATCAACAGCATCTCTTGTTGTTCCCGCAACATCAGATACAATTAATCTGTCCTCTTTCAAAAGAGCATTTACTAAGGAACTTTTACCAACATTTGGTCTTCCGACAAAACAAAATTTAACTCTATTATCTTCTTTTTCTTTCCCTTCACTAATATTTGACTCTAAATAAGAATTTAATTTATCAAAACCAATATTATGCTCTGCAGAAATTGCAATCATATCCTCAAAACCTAATTCATAAAAATTATATAAATTATTTTGTCTTTCTTTATTATCAGCTTTATTTACTAAAACTAATACTTTTTTATTAGATTTATGAAGCATACTTGCAACCATTTTATCTTCAGTAGATATTTCACAAGTGGCATCTACGATGAAAAGGATTAAATCAGCTTCATCAATTGCAAGTGTTGCCTGAGCTAAAATATCTTTATTAAAGTCTCCATTTTCTAAAGATAATCCCCCGGTATCAATTAAATGAAAAGATTTATCAATTAAATGAACTACACCATAAATTCTATCTCTTGTAACACCAGGTGTATCCATTATAATTGATTTTTTTTCTTTTATTAATCTATTAAAAATAGTACTTTTACCAACATTTGGTTTTCCTATTAAACATACAGTTTGCATAATTTCCTCCTTTTTATCAAATTATTATATCAAAAATATTTATAATAACAAGCATAAAGATAATTAACAATAAAGATCCTTATTGTATTTATCAAAAGTATCAGTTTCCTTTATTAAATTTTTATTATTAGTATTTTTTTCTATACAAGCATAAACTCTATTATTTTTAGTAAATATTTTAATAGATATCTCATTAACAATTAAACTATCCACATTATTAGTAACTATATTTTTACAAAACTCTCCATCTTTATAACCATATTGAGAAGTTTTACTATTAGAGCATTTTGTATAATTATAAAGATTAGGATTAACAGCTTCCTCAGATTCATAATAACCATTAGCTATTAATTGTCCAATTGTCTTATTTGTAGTAAGCATATCTTTATTATCTTCACCCCATTTTTCAGCGGATGATATAGCACTATTTAATTTTTCCTCGAATAGTTTTTTATCCATTTGTTTTCTTACACCTGTTATACTAGTAACACCAACTAAAGCAATAATAGATATAATAACTATTACTGCCATAAGTTCCACTAAAGTAAATCCTTTTTTATTCATATCTTATTTTCTCCTTTATAAATAACTTTCTATTATTTTAAGTACATCTTCTCTACCTTTTTTTGTAATTGTAGAAAAAGGTATAAACATTTCATCATCACCAAGTTTTAATGCACTTTTAATTAATTTATCTTGTTTAATACGACCATTTTTCTTAATCTTATCATATTTAGTAGCAACAATAGTAATATTTAAATTATAATACTTTAAATAATTATACATTAATATATCATCCTCAGTGGGTTTATGACGATAATCCACAAGTAAAAATACGCGCTGAAGATTACTTCTATTTTTAATATAATCCTCAATCATAAGACCAAACTTTTTTTGTTTTTCTTTTGATACATTTGCATAACCATAACCAGGTACGTCTACTAAATAAAATGTATCATTTACTAAATAAAAATTAAGAGTTTGAGTTTTTCCAGGCTTCGAAGATGTATGTGCAAAATTTTTCCTTTCTACTAAAGTATTAATAAAACTTGACTTTCCTACATTACTTCTTCCCACTAGTAAAAATTCTTTTTTATTATCATTTGGATACTGAGATACCCTAACAGCTATATTAGGTTCTTTTACAGATATTATATCCATTTTACTATCACCACCATTTAAATTATAAAGGAAAATACTAAAAAAAGCAATATTCACAAATTGCCGAATTGCATTGAAAACTATAAAAAATCTAAATTTTTTTAGTCTAAACTCTTTTTTTATTTGGAACTAATTTTTAAAATAAATTTATCAAAATATAAAGAAGTAAATGATAATATTAAACTTATTAAATAAACCCCTAAATTAATATCTATAAAACTAAAACAAAACGATATTAATCCTAAAATAAAGCCATATAAATAACAACCACCTTTTGTATATGGAGTAAATATACTGATTGTATTTAAAAATATAAATGAAAAAACTAAATTATTATTTAACAAAAGATTATAATCAAACTTTTTAAATAATACAAAACTAATTATAAGTAAAATATAATACACCGTTAAAGAAGTTACTACAATATGTTTTTTATATGAAAAATCACATATTAAATATATAAAAACTAAAATACTATAAATAAATAATGTATTTGAAATTCCCCCAGAACCATTACCAAATAAATAATTAGTTATACTATAACTATGATTTACACTTTCTTCATAAACATTTAAAAATGAATACTTAGAAAATATCATAGAAACTATAATTAGTAATAAAATAGTAATTAAACTAATATTAACCTTTTTAAAAGTATATAATATATTAACTAAAAATAAAATAATTAAATAAATAAATATATTTGTATTAGGTAATACTATTAAACTACTTAATATATTTAAATATAATCTATACGAAATAAATTCTTCTTTTTTATATTTTGTAAATAAATAACTTATTAAAATAGCAATAATAGTTAAAATAAGTGGTTTAAACATATAAAATATATTAACATATTCACCTTTATATAATAATATTCCATTCTTATAAAAACCATATATTAAAAAAGGTATTAAAAGTAGAATATATTTTACTAATATTTTATTTTCATTATTTTTAGACTTTAAATAAACATTCATTTTTGACCTCTTAAATATTTTCTTAAATTAATTTTACATGGACAAATATATGTACATAGTCCACAGTCAATACAATTTTTACTTTTTTTACCAGTATCCATAACATTTTTAGGATTTACCTTTACAGGACATATTTTATAGCACATTCCACATAAATTACATGGTTTTTCTTCTTCATTAAATTTAGGTATAATTATAACTCCTTTCATATTACTTGTAACTATACATTTTTTATAATCGACTTCATATCCAGTCATTAAACCATTATAAATACATAAATAATTCTCTTTTATATTAATATTTAAACTATTAAATACATCACTAAGAAGTGTTCCTATTTTAACATTTATTACATAACTTTTAGGTAAAAAAGGACTAGCAATCGTAATAAAAGTTGTATCAATATCACAAAGATATACAACACTATTATAAATACTAAGCAAATCTTGAGCACTTATAACTAAACTATTATCTTTTAAATTCATATTTTCAAGTAAAAAGAAATCACTTCCAAGTAAATATTTATCTTCGATTAAACTTAAATTTATATTTGTATAAGTTCCTATCTTACTTAAAAATAAATTAATATTTTCTGTATCGTTACTTTTAATTGCAATATAAGCATTTTTTATATCAAATGCATTAATTAATTTATCTGTTATTTTAAGTATATCACTTGCGTATTTATTTAATACAAATGGATTATTTTCAAAATATGGTTCATCTTCCATACCATTTATAACTAAATTTTCTATATTTAATTTTTTTAATTTATTAGCATATTTATCTAAATTATGTATAAATAAATTATTGATTATATCCTCAGAGGAAATATTTTTAATTATATTTTTTACTTCTTTACTATCTTCTTCATAATTATTTTCTATAACGATACATTCTTTTTCTACTCCATCACATATAAGTTTACTTGTACCAATAACTTTTCCAGATATACTACTTTTAATTTTTTTAAGTTTGTTTTCTAAAATTGCTTCGCCCATTAAGACTTTAGAATTTTGTTTTTTTAATAAATCAAAACCAGTTTCAATTGGTATATAAATATGTTCAGGTGATAAAAAAGAATGAATTTTACTATCAAATTTTATATTATATATTTTATCTAATTTAATTAACTTTCTCATATATTACCTCATATATATATATGATATCATAATCCACAAAAAAACTCATTATTTTTTTAATGAGTTTTAACTTTTATTCAAGTACTGCATAATCAGCTCCACTAGAAGATGTTGTAGTTATTCTATACGGAGATACTTTGGAACCATTTCCACTTTTTACCTCTAAAGAAGCTGGTATATAAAATGTTGGATAAGATGCTCCACTACCATATCCCGTTGTTATATTACCTTTATATATAATACCATGAAATTCATTATTGCTAGAAGTTAAACGATTCATTGTCCAAACAATGCCACCATACATTTTAGTATACTCGCCATACATCCATGAACTATCATCTGGGCTAATATTAATTTTTCCAACAACAGTTGCTCTATCAAATTCAGATGAAGTAAATGAATAACCAATATCTGTCATATACGGTAAGCCAACTTTCATATTAATCGTACCAGCGCTTTGCTCACTTTGATAATACTGAGTAAGAGTTAATGTTTCAACATTCGCCTCGGGAACAATCGGTGTATACCACCTAGCATTTAGAATTAAGTTTGCATATTTAGTATCTAATGAGTTATAAAATTCATTATTAAATTTATAAAGTATATAATTACATAAGTCTGAGAATGAATCACTTTTACATGTAGAAGATATTGAAAATTCCTTAGAATCAAAATCATCCATAGTTGGAATGTACTTAATAAGCTTAATCGAAGATTTCTTTTTAGTAATATTAGTATTAGTTAAAACGTCAAATCTTCCAATAATTCTATATAAGTTATCCTCTATACAAGCGCCACTAAAATTATCATCTAAGCAAACAAAATTATCTGGATTATGTCCAACATATCTTATACCATTTTCACTAGAAATACTATATGTAGTACCATCTTGACTAGATACTAAATTTCCACTTTTGTTAACTACAATGTTAGATAATGGAGTAAATGATACAGTAACACTATTTGAAATACTTACATTATTAGCACCATCTTTTACCCATATATAATATGTACCTGAATTATCCACATTACTATTTAAATTATAAGGTGTTGTATTTATAGTATTCCATTTAGTTGGAGTTTCGGTATTACTAGTTGTTATTGCATACTCTGATAAAGATATATTATCATTTAAAGTTGCAGTTATAATACCTGAGTTATTGTTAAGATTTGTTATTGTTGGTGATACGCTATCTACACTCTTATCAACATATACATTACATACAGCTTTTTTAGTGGTAAGTACCACAATATTTTTACCTTCGATGCTAACTGTAGCTCCATTTGTACAACTTGTTTTACTTGTATTTATCGTATAATAATATCCTGTTTCATAAAGTGGTAATTGTCCCATTTTATTATAATTTTTATCATCAGTATTACCTGCTTCTTTTTGAACAAATAGATTTACTTCATAATCATCAATATAACCATCCATTGCATCAAAATAAACCTTACATTTTCCTTTTTTAGTCGCATCTACATAAAACTTTTGATTTTCATATTTAGTTATTGTTATTCCGGTATCACATTCAGTTTTAGAACTTTGATATGTATAAGATGAACTACTTGGAACGTAATATGATAATGAATAAGTATTTATTCCAACACCATTTTCATTTTTATTTTCTCTATATACTTTTATTGATACATCTGCTGAATCTAAAGAAGCTATACCAGATATTATAAGTTTTCTACTTTTATTTTGATAAAATGAATATGCTATTAAAGTAATACTAGAAACAATTGTTAATATTAAAATTATTAATATTGTAATACTTTTCGTTTTATTATCTTTAAAATAATTTTTAATATTTTTAAATATATTTTTCATATCTAACCTCTTATTATTTTACTCTAAAAATATAATATCATAATTTTTTATTTTGTACCATAGTTTTTCATAAAAAAAGAGCAAATGCTCTTAATTTAAATACCAAAGTTTTTCACCATCTTTGAAAACTTCATCAATAAAGCCACATCCAAGGCACTCTTCACCATCATAAAATACACAAGCTTGACCTGGAGTTACACTTTTAGCTTTACCTTTATAAATAACTCTTATTTTATTATTTTCAAGATATTCTAAAGCGCATGGATGATCTTCACCCCTATAACGGAATTTACAAGTACAAAATGAAGGTCTTTTACTAGAAATAAAGTTTACATTATCTACAGTGCATTCATCAGAATATAAATACTCACTTTCACCAAAAGCAACATATAATATATTTTTCTTTGTATCTTTACCACATACATAATGTCTTTGTTCATCACCAGAAAGTCCAACATTTTTTCTTTGACCGATTGTATAATTCATAAGTCCCATATGTGTGCCTATCTTTTCACCTGTTTCTACATTAATAATATCACCAGGATTAGGTTTTAAATAGTTTGCCATAAATTTCTGGAAGTTTCTTTCTCCTATAAAACATATTCCAGTAGAGTCTTTCTTTTTAGCAGTTATAAGTCCATACTCACTAGCCATCTTTCTTACATCAGGTTTTAACATATCGCCAATTGGAAATAAAACATTCTTTAATTGCTCTTTACTAACTTGAGACAAAAAGTAAGTTTGATCTTTATTATCATCTATTCCTCTTAATAATTTTCCATCTTTTATTCTAGCATAATGACCTGTAGCAATATAATCAGCCCCTAATTTAACCGCTTCTTTAGCAAACATATCAAATTTAATATATTTATTGCACATTATATCTGGGTTAGGAGTTCTTCCTTTTTTTAATTCATCAAGAAAATATGTAAAAACGTAATCCCAATATTCTTTAACAAAATCTTTTCTATATAAAGATATACCTAATTTATCACATACTTTTTTAGCATCATTATAATCTTCTTCTTGAGGACAAATACCAGAATCAGTAGTTGGAGCATCCATCTCTCCATCTGCTAAAGAATCCCAATTTCTCATAAATAATCCAATAACCTCATATCCTTGTTGCTTTAGTAATAATGCCGAAACACTACTATCTACTCCACCGCTCATTCCTACTACTACTTTTTTCATATACTCTCCTCCAATACCACTTGATTATATCATTATCAATAAATAAATGCAAACAAAAAGAAAACAGATTACTCAAAATACTGTTCCTGCTGTTTTCTTTCTAATTTTCTGGTTTTAATCAATTTATTAGCACTATCTTTAGACATCATACTTTGTAACACATCTTCAAAATCTTTTTTACTTGAATTAATTACATTATAGAAATTACTATCACTAGATCTATAACTAACTAATTCTAAATAATATTTTAACTGTTTATTATCTTTTAATTTTAAACTCAAGTTATCAATAGCACTATCGCATTCAGTTAAACATTTAATTACCTCATCATATAAAGTAATTAAATCAGCATACATACACTCCATATCTATCTTATTATAATCAATATCAGGAACTACACATAAATCATGTAATAATTCATAACTAGGTAATGATTTAGGATCAAATAGTAAACTATTACAACAAATACTAATATCAAAATCATTAGTAGTACCTTTAGCAAATTTAATAACAAACTTAACATCTTTAGCATCATACGTATAAGTATCTTCACCTAATTTACTATA
>OIZX01000892.1_pt1 | contig 17596 bp, 12 predicted proteins | sample 1588621 | NCBI WGS metagenome assembly OIZX01 (sample SAMN03283276) | human gut metagenome | biome: human-associated habitat; material: feces | host: Homo sapiens | place: Peru | collected 2012
CGTGCAGACCAGCTCCTGATGGATAAGGGAACATGTTGAGCACATAGAATTTCTTTTTGTTTTCATCCTCGACAACCTTATAGGTCTTGTTCTCGACCCATTTCTGATGCCATTTCTTCTCGATCTCTCTGAAGTTGTATTCCATTGTTTCTTATCTTGTTTATTTTTGTTTCCTTTTTCTTTTGTTTCTGATGTTTTGCGAGGGCTGGCTCCTATATATTAAGGTATAGAAGCCGTTCAATTTGCAAAATTACATTTATTTTATCATACTACAAAATAAAAAGTGACTTTTTCTATTTCTTGAGTTTTTTCCGCCAAAGGCTATTTAGTTACTATATCAATGGGTTTTTCTTCTTAGGAAAACTCAATGTATTCAAGAACTTTTCTTATTATGTTATCCCGAACTAAGGTATTCATTATATCTCCTCCCGTTCTCAACTCTATCGCATCTTCAATTCCAAGGTGGGTGCAGCCCTCAGATTTGGCGCAATAATAAGAGGTAATAGTTGGTGCTTTTTTCCATCATTCCTCTTTATTTTGTCATTTTTGTAATGTTTATTCCTCTTTGTTTTATCAAAAACAAGGGTATTATTCCTCTTTATTTTATCAAAAAGTTGTATCTTTGCACGCAGAAGTGCTGTATTTCTTCAGCGAATAGAATAAAATAATAGAATTATGTATATACAACGAACGATAGACAAGTATCTTTTAGAGTGGAAGAATGCGCCCACGCATAAACCTCTTTTACTGCGAGGTGCAAGGCAGGTAGGCAAATCTTCAGCCATTAGGCAATTAGGAAGGACATTCAAATATTACATTGAGGTCAATTTCGAGAGTCGAGATGACTTCAAGGAGATATTTGAGCAGTTGAGCGATGTGCATGAGATAGCTAATCGCTTAGGACTGATATTCTCTAAGCCAATTGTGCCGGATGAGACCTTGTTGTTCTTGGATGAAATACAGTCTTGTCCAGAAGCTATTAAGAGACTTTGGTTTTTCAAGGAAGATTTCCCAGAACTTCACGTCGTGGCGGCAGGTTCATTATTGGAGTTCGCTCTGAAAGATCTATCTTCATTTGGGGTGGGGCGTATTCGTTCCCTTTTCATGTATCCTATGTCTTTTGACGAATTTCTTGTGGCGCAAGGTAAGGATGGACTCTTGATGGAAAAGCAAAATGCCGATTATGCTCATCCTCTGTTTGCAGCATTTCATAATGATTTGGTTCAACAATATCGCACATACCTAATGGTAGGCGGTATGCCAGAGTGTGTCAAGGCTTGGATTGAGACAAAGGATTATCAACAGTGTCAGGCAGAACAGGAGGACATCCAGCAAACCTATTATGACGACTTCGCTAAATATGCCAATAAAGTCGATCCTATATTGCTTCGTAACACCTTGCAGAGTGTTATCTTGCAAATCGGTGGAAAGTTTATGTATAGTAAGGTGGAGGGCGGTTATCGAGCAGATGATGTGAAAAAAGCTTTACAGATGCTTTGTGATGCAGGCATCGTGAAGCGTGTGAGCCATACTGCCGCTAATGGACTCCCTTTAGGAAGTGAGGTCAACGATAAGTTTCGCAAGTACATCTATTTGGACAGTGGATTGCTGCTTAGCATCTTAAATATGGATTTTGGTGGTTCACAAGTTTTGACGGAGTTGATTTTGGCTGGTGCAGCCGATGATCTTGTCAACAAGGGCGGATTGGCAGAGATGATGCTGGGCTGGGAACTTGTGAAATACAGCAATCCTCGCTCGCAGCATGACTTGTACTATTGGGAGAATGTAGTAAACGGAACTTCTTCAGAAATAGATTATGTAATAGTTAGAAACATGAAAGTGATGCCTATAGAGTGTAAGGCAGGAACGAGCGGCAAGATGAAGAGTCTTCGCTTATTTATGCACAACAAGCATTTGAATGATGCCTATAGGTGTTCGCTCGAAAACTTTGCCCTCTTGGAAAATCAAGATGTCCAAGATGACAATGCGGTTAGGCGAATCGCCATTAACCCATTGTATGCTATCTCGAATTTGTGCAAATAATATCCCAGTTCGGGATAAAAATAGTTCATAAAAAAGTTGGTAGTCTCACAAATATTTTGTATCTTTATAGGTGAATTACAATAAGTTACAAATATATTTGATATGACTACCGATTACAAAGTTACAGAATTATTTTGTATTATAGACGAGTTTTGCAAACATTTTGATGCAGAAAATCTACTCGAAGACACTAAACAGCTGTCACTATTCTAAGGGCAAAACAAATTCTTTCAGTCTTCTTTTATTACCCACTCCTAATGGCATGGGGAGGAGGCGTATACACGCAGCATTATTATCGTATAAGGCTATCTGTTATCCCGAACTGGGGTTTAAATTATATTGTTTCATCTAACTTGTCTATATTAGATATAGTTAAGTATAGAAAAGTACGATGAAAAGCGATCTACTATTAATTGTATTAATATAGTAATCAAGCCTATAATAATCAGTTGAATCATCAGTAACAGTACGCAATTCAGGTCAATAATGTGCAAATGCCATAAAAATTTAGATACTATAATCATGATAGGTAGATGGATACACATCAAACGCAATGACTTGTTTCCAATTCTTGCCAAAATTCTTATAAATATATTCTGTTCAAATTGTCTGCAAATATAAGACAAAATAAATGTATAAACAACTCCTGTGAAAAAACTTAATATTAGACTAACACCTTGAAATTTGCCAAAAGCCCTTACACTGAGATTTATATTACCATTTATATATACTAATAATCCGTAAATTAATAGTACTATAAAGAATATACTTTTTCTTTTTTCATGAAAATAAAAATTTTTAAAAGAAGTTCCATACAAGATACTAAAGGCAAAGAATATCGCTATATCTAAACTCCATGGAAACAAATACGATTGACAGATTAAACCTAACTGCATTATGAAGCTAAAAATGATAAAATACATTGGTCTTTCATTTGCAGTCTTTTCTTTTATACATAAAATTAGATAAGCAGAAAACATAGCTGGCAAAAACCATAAAGGTTGAGTCCCTGTAGGTAAAATTCTAAATTCGCAATTTGGATATGCCTGCAAGGAATAACAACCATACAATAAACCATAAATCCCTTCAAGAACATTTTGCCCCCAAAATAAGGTGAAGAGTAATGTTAATAGACCATAAGAAAAATATGGCAATAATAATCTTTTACCTTTTTTCCGACAAAAACTAATAAAATTTGCACATGGTCTATAAGTGAATCCTGCAGCTATAAAAAACAATTGAATATAACCAGCTGTAAAGAAAATCATAAATGGTAATTGTAAGTTAGAATGACTTAAAATGACAAGGAGAATTCCTATTCCTTTTAAGGCATCTAACCACACTATACGCGAATTTTCTTTATTTTTTACCATCTTCTATCCGTCTATCCTTAATTCCGCAACACTATTATAAATTAAACTTTTTAAATACCTGAGCAACAAAAAGTTGCCCAGGATTTTGTCATGTCGAAGAATTCACTTATCTTAGTGTTGCCAAATAAAACAAGAAACCCCAACGATAGACATGGCGAAGATACAAATTAAATCTGAGAAACTCACTCCTTTTGGAGGAATATTTTCGGGTCATGGAGCAATTTGACTCCACATTGTCATCTGTAATCGACTCGACCCTCGGTCTAAGGTGTAGATTGTTCCATTTCATGGCACGTTTTCTCGCCATGGCAGAGCTTAAGTAAACTTAGCTCTGCTCATCTGGCTTAACGAAAACATTTTTAGTATTGATAATAAACGCATATATAAACGCATCGTTGTAGCCAGTCTGTCTTCTCCCTTTTATGTTTAATGTTTAAAAATGACTGGCATAAAACTATAGTATACTCGTTGTAAAAATGGAAAATACATGCTGTAAACTATAAATCCAGCCTTGGTTTATATAAATCTGGCTTGGATTTATATAAACCTGGCTTAGATTTATATAAATCAGGCTTAGATTTATAGATTGTATCTAATGTTTTTATTCTTTTTTAGTTTGCTTGTTAAGCTTTTTTAGTTTGCTTACCAAGGTTTTGCTGTTTGCTTACCAAGGTTTTGCTGTTTTCAAACATCAGTTTTATGTCCTTTTATATACAGTTATTTTGCCTTTTGAATATCGTCTATTCTTCTGTTTTATGGGTCTTTTTGTCTTTTTGTTATAAGTTTGCCAATTATTTTTTTACCTTTTTATAGAGTAGCTATAATTACTCGTAATCTTTGTTAAAAAACTAACTGAATTGTGTTAGTTTTCCATTATTGTTGTTAACTTTGCACCCATAAAAGCAATAATAGTCTTTAGACTATAGCTGTAAGTATAGGAAAAGAGTCAACTATTTACACATTATTAATATATATACTATGACACATGGACTAAGAAATTGTTCATTGTAGCTCGTCGTGTATATATGTCGATATCTATAAAGAGGAAAGATTCGAAAATATTAATATAATTATAACAATTAGGTATGAAAACAACAAAGATGTTAATGATTGCGGCTCTCGGCGCAGTGCTCGCATCGTGTGGAAGCAAATCGGGTGGCGGCAAGCCAAACTTTGCAGACAACGAGTATGCAGTTAGAACCGTTGAGGCTCAGGGAACAGAGTTGCAGACCACTTATCCTGCAACTATCAAGGGTATCCAGGATGTTCAGATTCGTCCAAAGGTATCTGGTTTTATCACTAAAGTTTGTGTACATGAAGGTCAGACCGTAGGCGTTGGTCAGCTTCTTTTTGTTATCGACAACGAAACTTATCAGGCACAAGTTCGCCAGGCTAAGGCTGCGGTAAATACAGCTAAGGCACAGCTCGCAACTTCTAAGCTTACATACGAGAACTCTAAGCAGCTATATAATAATAAGGTTATTGGTCAGTTCGAGCTCTCTACTTCTCAGAACAATTATTCTACAGCAAAGGCATCTCTCGCTCAGGCTCAGGCTGCTCTTGCTTCTGCCGAAGAGGCTTTGAGCTTTTGTTATGTAAAGAGCCCTGCAGCAGGTGTTATCGGTTCTTTGCCTTACAAGGTAGGTGCTTTGGTTAGTGCTTCAAGCCAGGAGCCTTTGACTACAGTTTCTGATATTTCTACTATGGAGGTTTACTTCTCGCTCACAGAGAAGGATATGATTTCTCTTACCAAGAACGCTGGTGGTATGAAGGGTGCTCTCTCTGCATTCCCAGAAATCAAGCTCCAGTTGGCTGATGGCACCATCTACAACCACCCAGGAAAGGTTGTTAAGGCAAGTGGTGTTATCGATGCTGCTACTGGTTCTGTTTCGCTTATCGCACACTTCGCTAACCCAGAGCATACTCTTCGCAGCGGTGGTTCTGGTCAGATTGTAATCCCTACTTTGGCAAGCAACTCTATCATCATTCCTCAAGAGGCTACATCTGAGGTCCAGAACAAGAAGTTTGTTTATGTAGTTGGCAAAGACAACAAGGTTAAGTATACCGAAATTCAGGTTAACCCACAGGATGATGGTAAGACATACATCGTTACTGCAGGTTTGAAGGTTGGCGACCGCTACGTTTCTAAGGGTATTACTTCGCTTACCGACGGTAAGGAAATCAAACCTATCTCTGAGGCTCAGTATCTCAAGAAGATTGAAGATGCTGCTAAGCTCGCAGAAAAGCAGGGCTCAGCAAAGGGATTTGCTGATGCTATGGGCAAGAAATAATTAGTGAAGAGGGAAGAGGGAAGAGTGAAGAATCAAAATGATTTAGTGCTTAAAGCTCTTGCATCTTCAATCCTAACCATATAATAATAAATCAAATGACATTTACAAACTTCATAAAGCGCCCAGTACTTTCGACGGTGGTTTCCATCTTCTTCGTACTGTTAGGTACCATCGGTATCATCTCGCTCCCTATTGAGCAGTATCCAGATGTGGCTCCTCCTACCATTTCGGTGCGCACAACATATACTGGTGCTGATGCACAGACTGTGCTCAACTCCGTGATCACTCCTCTTGAGGAGAGTATCAACGGTGTGGAGAACATGACATACATGACTTCTCAGGCCACCAACGATGGTTCGGCTTCTATCACCGTATACTTTAAGCAGGGTTCCGACCCTGATATGGCTGCCGTAAACGTTCAGAACCGTGTTTCTCAGGCTCAGGCTTTGCTTCCTGCCGAAGTAACTCGAGTTGGTGTAACCGTTAACAAGCAGCAGACTTCTAACGTTATCATGTATACTCTTACTACAGAGGATGGACGATATGATGACGAATTCCTTACCAACTACAACGATATCAACGTAGTTCCTGCATTGAAGCGTGTAAGTGGTGTTGGTGCTGTGCAATCGCCTGGTATGAAGACATATTCTATGCGTATATGGCTTCAGCCTGATAAGATGAAGCAGTACAACCTTATCCCTTCTGACGTAAGCGCAGCTTTGGCTGAGCAGAATATTGAGGCTGCTCCTGGTAAGTTTGGTGAGCAGAGCGATATGGCATACGAATATACCATGCGCTATAAGGGTCGTCTGAAGACTGCTGAAGAATATGGAGATATCATCATTCGCAGCGATGCTAATGGTCAGACTCTTCGTTTGAAAGACGTTGCTAAGGTAGAGCTTGGTGGTTTGATGTATAGCGTTGGTATGAAGAACAACGGTCAGCCTTCTGTAATGGGTATGGTACAGCAGATTGCTGGTTCTAACGCTACACAGATTGCTAAGGACGTAAAGGCTGAGCTCGAAAAGCAGGCTAAGTCGTTCCCTCCTGGTGTAGAATATAAGTTGAACTACGACGTTACCGACTTCCTCTTCGCATCTATGGAGGAGGTTATCTTCACCCTCATCATCACTATGTTGTTGGTGTTCGCTGTGGTTTACATCTTCTTGCAGGACTTCCGTTCTACTCTCATCCCTATGATAGCCGTGCCTGTAGCGTTGCTCGGTACATTCCTCTTCCTTTGGGTGTTCGGCTTCTCTATCAACTTGCTGGTACTTTCTGCATTGTTGCTGGCTATTGCCATTGTGGTCGACGATGCCATTGTGGTTGTTGAGGCTGTGCATGCTAAGCTCGACCAAGGATATAAGTCGGCTCTTACCGCATCTATCGATGCCATGAACGAGATTACAGGTGCTATCATCTCTATTACCTTGGTAATGGCTGCCGTGTTTGTGCCTGTATCGTTTATGGGTGGTACAAGTGGTGTGTTCTATCGTGAGTTTGGTGTTACCATGGCTGTGTCTATTCTTATCTCAGCTGTCAATGCGTTGACTCTTTCACCAGCTCTTTGTGCTATCTTCCTTAAGCCTCACGATGGTGAGCACGAGAAGAAGATGTCTGTGATAGATCGTTTCCATGCAGGTTTCAACTATCAGTATGAGAAGATTCTCGAGAAATATAAGAAGGGTGTGGCTAATGTCATCCACCATCGTATTCTTGCAGGTGTTGCCGTAGCTGTGGGTATCCTCGCTATGTGTATAACTATGGCTACCACCAAGACTGGTCTTGTGCCTGATGAGGATACAGGTGTTATCTTCTGTACTGTTTCTATGGCTCCTGGTACAAGCCAAGAGCGTACAAAGGTTGTCATCGACCAAATTGACAAGATGCTTGCTAACAACCCTGCGATTAAGAACCGTGAGCAGTTGCTTGGTTACAACTTTATCGCTGGTCAGGGTTCCGACCAGGCTACCTTCATCGTTAAGCTTAAGTCGTTCGAAGAGCGACCAGCAGGTTTCTTCTACAACCTCTCTGGTTTGTGGCAGGGCGATGGTATCATGCGATTCTTCGTCAACCCTATGTCGTATACCTCGGTGCTCGGTATGATCTATAAGCAGACTGCCGAAATCAAGGATGCTCAGATCTTGGCGTTCGCACCACCTATGATTAGCGGTTTCGGTGCTACCAACGGTATCACATTCTCTATGCAGGATAAGACTGGTGGCGACCTTAACAAGTTCTTCGAGATTACTAAGAACTATCTTGCAGAGCTTAACAAGCGCCCTGAGATTGCTACTGCTATGACTTCTTACAACCCTAACTATCCTCAGTATATGGTGGATGTTGATGTTGCTAAGTGTAAGCAGAATGGCATCACCCCTCAGACAGTATTGTCTACACTTCAGGGATATTATGGTGGTCTTTATGCTTCCAACTTCAACTCATACGGTAAGCTCTACCGTGTAATGATTCAGGGAACTGTAGACAGCCGTAAGAACCCGGCAACTCTTACCAATATCTATGTGCGCACTCCTGCGGGCATGGCTCCTATCAGCGAGTATTGCTCTTTGCGCCGTGTATATGGTCCATCTAACGTCAACCGTTTCAACCTCTTCACCTGTATCAATGTCAATGCTACTGCAGCAACAGGCTATTCTTCAGGTCAGGCTCTTCAGGCTGTTGAGGAAGTTGCAGCACAGGTGCTTCCTACCGGTTATGGTCTCGACTATTCTGGTATGACCCGTTCGGAGCAGGAGTCAAGCGACTCTACAGCTATCATCTTCGCCCTCTGTTTGGTATTCGTATACTTGATTTTGTCGGCACAGTATGAGAGCTACATCCTTCCGTTGGCGGTTATCCTCTCAATACCATTCGGTTTGGCTGGAGCGTTCATCTTCACCAACCTCTTTGGTCACTCTAACGACATCTACATGCAGATTGCGCTCATCATGCTTATCGGTTTGTTGGCAAAGAATGCCATCCTTATCGTACAGTTTGCCCTTGAGCGTCGTAGAACGGGTATGGCGATACGCTATTCTGCCATCCTTGGTGCTGGTGCTCGTCTGCGTCCTATCTTGATGACTTCTTTGGCTATGATCATCGGTTTGTTGCCATTGATGTTTGCATCTGGTGTAGGTAAGAATGGTAACCAGACTCTTGGTGCTGCTGCCGTAGGCGGTATGCTCATCGGTACTCTCTGTCAGCTCTTCATCGTGCCTGCTTTGTTCGCTGTATTCCAGTGGCTACAGGAGAAGGTTAAGCCTATAGAGTTTGATGATGACAACGCACAGGTAGATACAGAGTTGTTGCAGTATACACATCCTATCGGAAAGAAATAGTTTGAACACCATGAACAAGAAACAAATAATAACACTATTGTCGGCAGCTGCTTTGATGAGCAGCTGCGGACTCTACAATAAGTATGAGCGTCCTGACAATATAGATACTAAGGGCATCATCCGCGATGCTGTATCTAATACAGACACTCTTGCTGTCAACGACACCACAAGCTTCGGTAATCTGCCTTGGCAGAGCGTCTTCACCGACCCTCAGCTTCAGGCTCTTATCCAGCAGGCTTTGGAAAAGAATGTTGACTTGCAGAATGCGGCTCTCAATGTTAAGATGATAGAGTCTACACTCTTGATATCGAAACTTGCGTTCTTGCCTTCTGTAGCTATCAACCCTCAGGGTACTCTCTCGTCATGGGATGGCGCCAAGACTTCTAAGACTTATCAGTTGCCTGTGGCTGCAAGTTGGAGTGTCGATCTCTTCGGCAATCTGCTTTCTGTAAAGCGTAATGCTCAGATGCAGCTCCTCGCTACAAGGGATTATCAGATGGCTGTGAAGAGTCAGATTGTTACTGGTGTGGCAAATCTTTACTATACTCTCTTGATGCTCGACCGCCAGAAGGAAATCCTTGACGAGATGGAGAAGATAACAAAGGAGACTTGGGATATGATGGCTCTGCAGATGCAGTATGGTCGCGCACGCTCTACAAGTGTTCAGAGCGCAGAAGCAAGCTACTATTCTGTTAAATCGCAGGCTGCTGATATGAATCGTCAGATTCGTGAAACAGAGAATTCTCTCTGCCTTCTCCTTAACCAGCCTGGTCAGCAGATTAAGCGTTCTTCTCTCGATGCTCAGCAGTTGCCTACAGAGTTTAGCACAGGTGTTGGCATTCAGCTTTTGAACAATCGTCCTGATGTTCATGCTGCAGAAATGAAGCTCGCTGCTTGTTTCCACGATGTGCAGACTGCTCGTAGCCGCTTCTATCCAAGCATCAAGATTTCTGGTGCTGCCACATATACTAATAGTGCAGGTTCTGGTATCATTAATCCGGGTAAATGGTTGCTCTCGGCAGTTGGTAGCCTAACTCAGCCTATCTTTGCTAACGGTCAGCTTATCGCAGGCTTGAAGGTTGCAAAGGCTCAGCAGGAGCAGGCTTTCAATAGCTGGCAGAATGCTGTGTTTAAGGCTGGTAATGAGGTTGGCAACGCTCTCGTAAGCTACAACACTTATTCTGAGAAGTCTGAGTATGATGCAAAGAACATCGACCTCTATACAAAGAATGTTGAAGATACTCGTCAGCTCTATATGAGCAGCGGTACAACATACCTCGAGGTTATCAGCGCTCAGGCAAACCTTCTCAATGCCCAAATTTCTAAGGTCACCGACGACTTCTATAAGATGCAGGCTGTAGTTAGTCTATACTCTGCTCTTGGAGGTGGTACGAAATAATAAAACAATCACATTATGAGCAATATTAGTGACAAGGCTTGTGTAAGCCCAAAGGCGAAGATTGGTAACAACGTTACTATTTATCCTTTCGCATATATCGAAGACGACGTTGTGATAGGCGACAACTGTATCATCTATCCTTACGTTAGCATAATGAACGGCACTCGCTTGGGCAAGGGCAACAAGGTGTTCCAGAATACCGTGCTTGGTGCTGAGCCTCAAGACTTCAACTATCGTGGTGATGCTTCGCAGCTTATCATTGGCGACGAGAATATTATTCGCGAGAATGTTGTTATCAACCGTGCTACATTCTCTGATGGTCAGACTGTCATCGGCGATCGTAACTTCCTCATGGAGGGTGTTCATATCTCTCACGATACCAAGGTTGGTCAGATGAATGTCTTTGGCTATGGTACAAAGATTGCTGGCGACTGTATTATCGGCGACCGCATCATCTTCTCTTCTGGTGTTATCGCTAACCCTGGCTCTCGTGTGGGCGATGCCGCTATGATTCAGAGTGGTACTCGCTTTAGCAAGGATGTGCCTCCATTCATCGTAGCTACCGACAACCCTGTACGCTACGGTGGTGTAAACAGTACCGTACTTCGCAACTACGGCGTAGACGAAAAGGTGATTGCACACATAGCAAATGCTTATCGTCTGGTGTTCCACGGACAAACAAGCGTATTCGATGCTGTCAACCAAGTTGTTGACCAGGTGCCTGATGGTCCTGAGATTCAGAATATCGTGAAGTTCATTCGTGAAACAAAGCTTGGCATTATTTCCAAGCTCTAAACAAGTAAACAGTATTTTTCCTATACATTTTACTCTGTTCTCAAGGTGGGGTGGTCGTGAGACCTGTCCCACCTTTTTTTCGTATAATGATAGTTATACGCATTTTTTATCATCCCCTTTGTTTGGGCTCACCCGATAAATCTAGGTGGATTATTGATTGTAACCAGTCAGGAAAGTTGCAAAGATTAGCCTGGAAGGCTGTACACATCGCTTGCGATGTAGGTAACCGCGTACATACTCGGCACGATAGTGACGAGGATGTGCGCGGTAATGCATGTAATCTATCAATAGCTTGGAAGGCTTTACCTTGGTCTTTCATTATTCAAACATTCTTTCTGCGGTATACATAAGCGAATCTTTCTCATGGGTGCTAACTGTCTTTCCCCATGATATTTCCACAGATCCGTTCTCTTGTGCTCCTTTTAAAAAGTATAACTCACGTTATATTATAATAATGTATATCAAAGAATGATGTAACCAAGTCGAAGTTGAAAGTAACGAAGTTGGTAACCAAGTCGAGGAAAAAAGTAACCAAGTCGAACACCATAACACAGAACTTAGACACTCTGACACTCGACTTAGACACTCTGGCACCAACTTAGACACTCAACTAAGAATTGAAGAACGATTTCTCCATCGATGACTTTGTCACAAATAATTTCTGGGCAACAGAGGCATGTAGGAATTTCATTGTCATGGCATATCGATAAAGCAGGAAGAAGAGGAGTTGATGCATGTGCTCAGACTGAACAAGGAGCAGCTGAAACGGTACATACAGTTGGCGAAGAAGGAGTACAGTGAGGATGAGACGCGCCTTATCCTTTCACAGTTTAACGAGAGGACGCAGAAGTATATCATAGACAACGTGACGAAGTATATCAATGCGGAAGCTTCAACAGGGGAGCGTATAGAGCAGACTTTTCCTGACCTTACACTATCGGAGCGTAATATTGCGCAGTTGATATTGAGGGGCTGTAAGTTGGACAGTATCTGTATGATTCTCAACAAGACGGAGTCTAATGTAAACACCCAACGCGCCAATATTCGTCGTAAGCTCGGTCTGCAGCCGACCGACAGCCTGTATGAGGCTCTCAAGGCAAGGATGGATGGCAAGATATAAAACAGGTGATAGTTTTGCCCTTTTTTATATAATTTGACGAGCAGACAAGGAGACAAGGAGATATGCATTACTAGTTTAAGGTTTGTGAACCAATTTTCAAGGAAAACTAATCTCCTTGTCTTCTTGTCAACTCGTCAACTTATTATCAGTCTGACCAGATTGTCTTTCTTTCAGGTCTTTCCCACAGGTTCTTGACTTCTTCCTCAGTATAGAGTTCCTCTGATGCTACTCCTATGTTTCCATTAGAGCCTGCAAGGATAGCTTGTGGTTCACTTTGAAGTATGTTTGTCTCCGGTTTGATATATTCTTTCTTTTTCATTTTTTGTTCTTTTTTTTTGGGGGGGGTAATATATTAAATGTGTAGTTTTTTATTTGATGATGACTTTCATTGTCTTGTTGCCTCGCTTCATGATGTTTATTCCTTGCTGCGGAGCGGTAAGTCGTCTGCCGTTCAGGTCGTAGTATTCCACATCGTCAGCATTGAGAGACGAGATAGGGTTGTCGATGCCGGTTGCGGAATCATCTACGCGGATGGAGAGTTTTGCAGCACCGTTTGTCGTGCCGTCGAGCCATGAGCGGAACGGACCAACCATTATTGCCTCTGTCTCTGGCGAAGCCGCTTTCAGCTTTGCCACGTCCCATAAGAGACCGTTGCGGATGATATATCCGTCGGTCACTTTCTTTGCATGGTAGGTGCCTTGGAAATTCTGTTCGTTTACAGCAATCGGCTGTATTGTCATGTTTAATGTAGCGTTATTTGCCGTAAAGGTCATTTCCTCCTGCTCTCCGTTTCGCTTAACCATACATGGTGTTCCGGCAGCCACTTTTCCATTGAGGCGGCTTAATACAAGCTCGTCTGTAGATATGCTTTCTATAGCATACAGGCTATATGGTTCGTTGCCGGTAAGCGTTAAAGAGTAAGGCAATACGAGGGTTCCCCATGTTGGGGTTATGGTGCGGCTGTAGGAGATATTGTTGACAGTGCCTGTTGCCTGGTCGCTTATGAAAGAGGCATCGTTGAGAATTACATCTTTCTGCTTTATATTATTGATGCCTTGTGGCAAAGACTGGAACTTAACACTCTTGATGTTAGTGGTACCAGAAAATACATCAGTGCCTATCTTTTCCAATGTTGCAGGAAATGTAATTTGTGCTTTTAGCTTTCCACAACTGCTAAAAGCATTGTCTCCAATCGATTTAAGATTATCAGACAGAGTCAGATTCCTATTGAAACCACTACACATATAAAAAGCATATGGACCAATTTCTGTTACAGAGTTAGGGATGGTAAGATTACCCGTAAAGCCACAGTTGCTAAAAGCACTGTTTCCTATCTTTGTCAGATTATTAGATAGCGTCAGACTGCCATTGAATCCGACACAATTATTGAAAGCATACGTACCGATTTCTGTTACAGAGTTAGGGATGATGAGGAATCCTGAAAGCTCTTTATTGTTATAGAAAGCTTTTGTACCAATGTATGTAACAGTCCTTGGTATGCGTAGTAGCTCACCTTTCAGGCCCTTACTGGAAAAGGCATTATCGGGAATCTTTGTTATCGGACCGTCGCACTCTATCGTACACTCGCCATTCACTACACTATGCGACACGATGTTTGCACCGAAATCTATGTTATTGGCAAGGGTTACAATCTTTCCGCTCTTGGTACGGTAAGAGAAAAAACCGTGTCCGCATCTTTGGCAGACATCATCCTTTAAAGAGTGGCCGTTCTTGTCGCATGATGCTGTCTGACTGTACTTCTGGTCTTTTATGGCATTGCTGCCACAAACCATACACATTGGTAATGAAAGCAGCATACAGAGAATGATGCTGCGGATGTTCTGGACTTTTCTGATTTTCATAAATATCATATTTTTGTTTAATTAGGTTTGGTAATAATATCATATCTTATTCACAATCGGATTGCGAGGTGTCCTGCTACCAGCAGACACACTGCTTGCTCCTAACATGCACATCAGGAATGAAAGCAAAGTGTAGAGATATACTCTGCGTGGGTGTTTGAATTTGAATGTTTCCATAATAGTTATTTGATTTTATTTTATTCGATGTGGTGCAAATTTAAGGGAATCACGAAACATCTCCAAAGTCTTACAGACGTGAATAGACGTAAAAGATAGAAAAAAGAGGGGTAAAAAGGGGTAAAATGTCTAAAAAAGGAGCTATCTTTGTAGTGATAAATAAATAAAGCTATGAAGATAACACTGAAAGAGCGTATGGCCACATTCCTTGATCAGCGCAGCCACAACTGGCAGCAACGTTTGTGTCTTATCACTTTCCTGATGCTCAGCCTGTCGGTTGTCTTGCCTGGTGTGCCTATGCACATCTTTGGATTGATAGGACGCTGCGACACTCCGCTGCATATAATATCGGCTCTGCTGTGGGTGGCAACGATTGTCGTGCTGGTATTGTATCTGCTGCATCGCATGCCACTGAAGACTGCTATATCCATATTCGGCATATTGGTGCAACTGACAGAAAGTGCCCGTATCGTATATATTACGGTGGAGCGTCCTGTGGGGTATGAAGATGCGGTATTGTTCAACCAGATAATTTCACTCGCCCTTATAATCTATCTCGTTTTGGCTGCCGTCCGACACATGCCTACAGTGATAGCCCTTATGAGCATAGGCACGATAGTCTTCGCTTATCTATACACAGACGGAGGAGTAAACCGCCAGATAGTGGCTGTATTCATCTTTGTTGAGATTTTCACATGTGTGCTTGGCGAGATGATAAGGCGTGGCATTAGAGGCATGCTGAAGGAGAATGCCGACTACAACTCTACGCTGAACAATCTGCTTGCCACCTTCCACATGACCAAGACGGAGCTGCTCGCCTATATACAGTTAGGGCGCGGCGGTATGGCAGGCAAGGACATATCCGACTTCTTCGACCGTCTCGACGAGCGCACCGAAGCTAACCTTATCAGGGCTGTGGAGCATAGAGTGGATCAACGCAGGATGCAACATGCCGACATATCGGCTGTTATACCAACGCTGACACCCACCGAGAAGGAGGTGTGCAGGCTTATTATCGGCGGAAAGATGATTAACGAAATTGCCTCCATACTCAATAAAACACCCAACAATATCAGTACTGTGCGCATACATATCCGCAAGAAACTCGGACTTGGCACAAACGAAGATCTTAAGGATGCTTTGTTGAAGTCATTGAGAATGGAGGGCAGTAGGAATATACTATAATATATATATGTGTGTAAAAAAACTGAATCCACTGTCTGGAGTGGATTCAGTAGTAGTATGCTCGGCATGAGCATTGTCTAACGGGTGGAAGTCCCGAGTAAGTTCGCTCTGTCTCAAGACAAAAGAGATCCTAATCCCAAAAATCATTATGAAATTTGGGATCGTAATCCCAAAAGTTAGCCTGATTTTTGGGATTACAGTTTTTTTTCTTTATCTTTGCCTCGATTAATAACACATGCAGAAATGATAGAACGACAACTTCAAAAAACAATAGAGGCTCGCATGTTTGCTGGAAAGGCAATCATCGTTATCGGAGCGCGACAGGTCGGCAAAAGCACCCTGTTCAAGATGATTCTTGAGAAGCAAGACAGCAAGACCCTACAGCTGAACTGTGATGAGCCTGAGGTGAAAGACTTGCTCACCAATATCAACACAGCTGAGCTACGGTTGCTCATAGCCGACAATAAGATTGTTGTTATTGACGAGGCTCAGCGAGTGGAAAATATTGGTATGACTTTGAAGCGCATAACCGATAATTTTCCAGAGGTGCAACTGTTGGTCACGGGCTCATCGTCGTTCGAATTGCAAGACCAGCTTAATGAACCTCTCACCGGTCGCAAGTTTGAGTATCATCTCTTTCCAATATCCACATCCGAGATTTTGAATGCGCAAGGCCTTCTTGGTGTAAAGCAAACGTTGGAGCAACGTCTTGTCTATGGTTCATATCCCGACATCTTGAACCATGCCGACGATGCAAAAGAGCTGCTCATGAATCTTGCAGGCAGCTATCTTTATAAAGATTTGTTGTCGCTTGAGAGCGTCCGTCGTCCTGTGTTGCTCGGCAAGCTGCTCACAGCTCTGGCTCTTCAGGTGTGCAGCGAGGTGTCGTATAATGAACTCGCCCAAACCGTAGGCACAGACAACAAGACGGTTGAGAAATATATTGATCTGTTAGAGAAATGTTACATCATTTTCCGACTCAACGGTTTTAACCGCAATCTGCGCACCGAGTTGAAAAAAGGAAAGAAAGTTTATTTTTACGACAATGGCATCCGCAATGCCATACTTCAGAATTTTGCTCCCTTGTCTTTGCGACAAGACACGGGTGCATTGTGGGAGAATTTTATCATTAGCGAGCGTATCAAAGCCAACCAATATGCCGGACGTTATGCCAACAGCTATTTTTGGCGCACCACACAGCAACAGGAAATAGATTATATAGAAGAGAGCGATGGACAGTTTACGGTTTTTGAGATGAAATGGAATCCGCGACGCGCAAACACACAGTTTCCTTCTTCGTTCTTAACGACCTACGATGTTAAGGAAACGGCTGTCATAACACCCGACAACTGGATGGAATGGGTGATGTGATATTGCATATTTATACATCTCTTCTTGCATAATTATGCAAAACTGCGAAAAAGCGAAAAGTCAATGAAAAAGGCGATATGTGAGCAAAGTGATGCTTTTTCGATGTTTTTGCTATACAGTTTTGTTAACAAATCTTAAAATTAGGCTTTCGTTGTCAAAGAGCCTCTTTGACAACGTCATTAAGGCACTTTCATTTTGTCATTTCGCCCCTTTGAGAAAACCATACGAAAAAGCCCCCGTTTTTGCATATTTATGCAGAAACGGAGGCTGATGTTTTTTATAGTCTTATGAATGGATTTGTTTCTCTTTTGGATGGAACCGTTCCTCTTATGAAACGATTTTTGTTTCTCTTTTGAATGAGATTTACACGATCAGAAGTTTACGCCTATGCTGAGCGTGAGGCAACCGTTGTGAGAAGAGTCGAACTCGTCGTGGCAGATGTTTGCAAGACCAATGTCGTAGGTCAGGTCAGCATAGAACAAGTCGTAAGCCATGCCACAGCCAAGCCGCAGACCGCCGTCGAGACGTTTGAAGCAGTCGCTTGAGAACGAGCTGGTAGCCACGCGGTCGCCATAGTTCTTAATCTTGCCACCCACGCCGCACGCCACATAACCGCCTAGGAACGGTTGAATGGACACGTTG
>OIZX01000893.1_pt1 | contig 17577 bp, 17 predicted proteins | sample 1588621 | NCBI WGS metagenome assembly OIZX01 (sample SAMN03283276) | human gut metagenome | biome: human-associated habitat; material: feces | host: Homo sapiens | place: Peru | collected 2012
TGGCGTTGGCCTTGATGTGGGTGCCGTCAATAAAGACGGCCCTCGGCGACAGATAATAGTTGCAACCACAAATGTTTTGTGAACATCTACACCGCAGCAGGTTGGAAATACGACTTTCACGACAAAACCTCCTCGCCAAATAATGGTGAGGAGAATGCAGGGACTGATCCGCCAAGCAATTTAACAGGTGTTAAAACAATCCTTAGTGTACGGGCTCAAGATGCCACTTATTTGTGCTTGTATAGGCGATTCTGGCACTGATTGATATACTGGTTTGAGCTTTTGATGCAATCTACAACGCACCTCCCCGTGCGCTGTAGTGTGCATCCTCCCCAAAACAAATTTTACAAGAAAGGTGGTCGTTTGTCTGCATACTTTCATTTCTATTTGTGCGGACGCGAAGCGGCCGAATGGTTGATTGATATGAACGAAGAACTCACATCGCAGAAGGAAAGATTTCTGCGAGAGGTAGAACAGAAGCTCCTGCGCAAGGAGCTGGACGCAAGGCTGCTGGAAGACGGTCTGGTTCACGTCAGTTGGAACGAAAAGCCGCTCTGCTCGGTTGACAGAGACGGTATTGTCCGTTTCAGACCAGCGGATATTACGGGGTCGGAGGTAGACCGGAAACTTCGGACAGTGACACAAGTGGCTGCACAGGTCAAAGAGTATATGCAAATCTTTGATCGCGCACCCGCGCTGAAAGCTGTCGGTCTGGAAGATACCTTCAAGGTGCTTGCGGATTTCGGTGATGCAGTCCTGGCTGGGCAGCTCGGCAAAAAGGGCGCTCGGTTCGTGACATGGGAATGGGACTTTGACCGGCAGGGCGTTCACGCCGGTCATTACCACATGGAGAACTACGACGCCGCGAAGCTGGATTTTGCTGTCCGGGCTGGTTTGATAAAAGAACGGCGCCTCTTTTCAGACGAGCAGCTTGCCGTGATTCGGAACGCCTGCGAGTTTGCACTGGAAGCCGACGCGACGCTCTCGTATGGGGAAGAAAAACAGCTCCAAAGTGTGCAGGAGCAGATTGAGCTGCTTCTGCCGCAGCCGGAACAGGAGCAGGGGTCCACAATGGAACAGACAATGTAATATTTGCAGGAAGCCGGGATTTCTTTTCAGAAGTCCCGGCTTTTTTGCATTCAGGGAGGAACTTTATGAAACACAGTCAAGAAGAATATTGGCGGCCACGTTTCCACGCGCCGCCGCTGCGGTCTCATCCGGACCCACCGCCGACTATCCAGTGCAGCTGGTATCCGCACGAGGGACAGTGTCCGTATATGCGGTTGGCACTCGTTTGCTGGCGCAGCAACGGTGAGTGTACCTTCACGGATATGCAGAAAATTGAAAAGCGAGGTGAAAAACGTGTTTGAAGCAACGCTGAAAAACAGGATCAGCGCACATTTTGCGCCGGTCACGATCTCGTTCCCAATTCCCGAAGATCAATATGAACAGGCAATTCTCGCGTTGAAAAAAAGCCAGATCGGCGATGCCGGAGTGCAGGACTGCCTGATTGACAATGTTCGCGCAGTAAACTACCCTGCACTAGTCAGGATGACCGGTACGCTGGCAAACGTGGACGAGTTGGACTGGCTTGGAAAGCAGTTGGAGAGCTTCGACCGATATGAACTGCTGCAATTTAATGCAGCGGTGGAGCGATTCGGCTTATCCGCAGCGGATGAGCTGATCGATCTTTCTTTCTGCGCCAGAGAGGTGACGGTCGTTTCGGATTTCAAGGATTTGGAGCTGGTTGGCAAACGGCACTATCTGACCGTCCACGGTGCCTGTGATCCAAAAGAACTGGAAAATCTGGACGGCAAGGAGACAGCTTTGGCGCTGATCTCCGGGCAGCCCGGCTATGTAACGAGATACGGTGTTGTGTACGACAACGGCATCAAGCTGGAGCAGGCGTATGACCGCAAGCATCTGCCTCCGATCTGGATGCCAGAAAGCTGTATCATGGAGCTGAAAATCCGAGCCACAGGTGAAGATGATCCAAAGAAGCAGGAGTGGGTGCAGCTCCCAACAAGCCAAATCAAGCTGGAACGCACGATGCTTCGTGCCGGGATCGCCTCCTGCGGCGAAATGCAGATGCTGGTTTCAGATAGCCAGTTTCCGGATGAGGTCGAATGCGCATTGGACTTTGAACACGGGTCGCTCTTTGAACTGAATCAGCTATGCCATGCGTGTTCAAATTTCAAGGAACAGAATTTCGTGAAGCTCGGCGTGGTCTGCCAGATGGCGAAACCGACGTGCGCAGCAAATATCTGCCAGCTGGCAGAAAACCTCGATCAATTTGATTTTGCACCAAATGTCCACACGCCGGAGGAGCTTGGAGAATACATGATAGGCTCTTATATGGTCCATAGCTTCTTCGTGGTCATATGCCATTCTGAGAGAGTTATAGATGGCAAAGCAGAGATTATTCCTTCACTTTGATCCTCGGTGTGACGCTATGCGCCTGATACAGATGTAGTTGTAAATAAACATAAAAACTAAATATATAAAACCAAGCTTGGTGAATAACACCAAACATAACTCTCATATTTTGTCGCTTTTATAGAATTTGCAAGAAGTGGTTGATTTTTTCTTAAAATGAGATTATGATCCTATCATAACCTCATTTGTATACAATCCTCAATTTTGAATTTAAGCGTGGGTGATAAGGTGGAAGTAAAGTGCAGAGGTATCCGTAGTATAGAACCCGTACATTATCGCACGATGAGTGAGCACACAGCTGCAAATTTAAGAGAAAGTATCATACGCGGATCCATTCAGCCCGGGACAAAAATTACAGAGTCAGAATTGGCGGAACAGCTTGACGTCAGTCGAAACGTGGTGCGAGAGGCTGTACTGATGCTCACATCGGAAGGTCTGATGATTAAGGAGTGTAACCGCTATACGAAGGTTGTTGATTTTACAGAAAAAGATATTGTCGGCATTTTCGATGTTCGGATTGCTGTAGAAAAGGCGGCCTTGAAGCGGTGTATTAGCAATCCGGGATTCTGTGATTCGCTTGAACCATATTCTGAAAAGATCGAATCGATCATGAAAAAGACTGATAAAGACTATGCAGAACTAATGTATGCAGATATCGCGTTTCATAATTTTATCGTTGTGAGTTCTGGAAATCGGTGGCTTCACGATACATGGGAACGAATCGTCGGTCCGATGGAGATGTTACTGTATAAACATATGAATGAATTGCAGGCAATGAAGTGTTCCCACAACAGCCTGATTGAAATCATCCGTGGCGGAAATTATCAAAAAATCAGTGAGGCAATTGAACACCACATCAACGACACATCAAAAGAACTACTTCGTTTTTAATTTTTGATCAGCGCCAAAGTAGCATGAGATTCTTAGTGTGTTGTGTTTACAAAATTTTTTACAAGGTTAATTGTATACATTCTACAATTGAGCAAGTGAAAATGAAAGGAAACGTAGAGGTATGAAATATGCAAACGTAACAGGACCAATTCCGGGCGAGAATTCCGTGCAATACCTGAAGCAGTGGAAAGAATATGAGGCAGACAAAACCGGCTATCAGGCACAGGTTGTGATCGACCACGGTAATGGTGCGATGCTCTATGATGTTGATGGAAATGCGTTTATCGACTGGACCAGCGGCGTGCTTGTAACCAATGTTGGCCACTGCCATCCAAAGCTCGTCAAAGCTGTTCAGGAAAGCAGTGCCAAAATTCTCAATGTCTATGAGTGGTGTAATCCTTACCGTGCCAACGCGGCTAGAGATCTTATCAGCGTTGCGCCGAAACACCTCAACCGTTGCTTCTTTCTCTCGACTGGCAGCGAAGCGACGGACTCTGCCGTTCGCATTATGAAGCGTGCCAGCGGCAAATATGAGATCATTTCATTCTATGGAGGTTTCCACGGACGTACCCTTTCCACCGCAAGTCTTGGCGGTTTGGCAAAGGTCAAAAAGAAATTTGGACCGATGATGCCCGGACAGCTCCGCATCCCGTTCCCGTACTGTTACCGCTGTCCGTTCAAGTCTTGCCCCGAGAAATGTGGCATGATGTGCCTTGAGTATGCCAACGATATCGTCCAGGCAAATTCGACTGGCGAGATTGCCGGCTTCATCGGCGAACCGTATCTCGGAACGGCGGGCTTCATAATTCCGCCGAAGGGCTACTGGAAGAAGCTTGAAGCATGGATCCGCGAACTTGGCGCATACTTCACGCTCGACGAGGTGCAGTCCTCTTACGGACGCACCGGTACGATGTGGGCGCTTGAGCAGGAAGGCATTACGCCTGACATTGTCACGGTCGGCAAGGGTATCGGTAGCGGTGTTTCCGTGTCGGCTTTACTGATGCGGCAGGAAGTTGTCGACAAAGCAGTCGGAAAAGGCGAACTTGGCAGTACATACGGTGGAAATCCCGTTAGTTGTGCTGCAGTCTCTGCAGTCATCAACATCTTAAAAGAAGAAAAGATTATTGAGAATTCGCAGAATGTTATTAAGATCTTTGAAGAACGACTTCCCAAACTGATTGAAAAGTCGCCTTATGTCGGTGATGTCCGTGGTCGCGGTATGGTGTGGGGCATTGAGCTTGTTGAAGATAAGGGGAGCAAGGAGCCCGCGCCGAAGAAGGTTCACCAGCTCATCGATCTCTGTGCAAACAGCGGTTTGCTGATTGGAAGCGTCGGTATGTACGGCAATGTTGTCCGTGTGGCTCCACCGCTGGTCATGACGGAAGAGCAGGCACATGAGAGTCTGGATATCATGGAAAAATGCATTGCGCAGCTGTAAGACAAGGAGGTAGACAAAATGGCGAAATACCGTGTTGTACTGACGGATGCGCGTCACAGCAGTTATGAAATTGAAAAGAAGATTCTGCAAGAGGCAGATGCAGAACTGATCATCTGTAACTGTGCGACGGAACAGGATGTCATCAACGCTTGTGCGGATGCAGATGGTATTCTGCTGGATATGGCACCCATGAATGCGAAGTGCATTGAAGCGCTGAAGAAGTGTAAGGTCATAAACCGCTACGGCGTCGGTTACGATAATGTGGATGTAGAAGCCGCAACGAAGAAGGGCATCCAGGTCAGTTATGTTCCCGACTACTGTGCGCTCGATGTTTCCGACCATGCGCTGGCATTGATGATGAGTTGCCTGCGGCAGACGGCACTTCGTGACCGCCTTGTCCGTCAGGGGAAGTGGAATATTCAGGCTGGCGCTAGTTTCCGCCTCAAGGGCAAATCCCTTGGCGTTCTTGGCGCGGGAAGAATCGCAAGAGAGCTGATCCAGAAGGTCAGCGGTTTTGGCTTCAAGGAGATCCTTGCGTATGATCCCTATGTTCCCGAAGAAGTCCTCGCTGCGATTGGTGCAAAGAAGGCAACCAAGGAGGAAGTCCTCAGTAATTCGGATTTCATCTCCCTGCATATGCCAGTCACTCCTGAAACCCGCGGCATAATTAATGACGAAGCCATCGCGCTCATGAAGCCCACTGCAATCCTCATCAATACAGGACGCGGACCGCTCGTGAACGACGAAGCGCTCCTCCGTGCGTTGCGTGAAAAGCGCATCGGCGCAGCCGGTCTCGACACCCATTGCACCGAGCCAGTTCCGATGGATTCCGAATATATGCAGCTCGATAACGTAGTTCTCACCGATCACACGGCGTATAATACCGTGGAAGGCGTGGAAGAGCTGAAGACGAAATCTGCACAGAATGTTGCAGACGTGCTGAGTGGAAAGCCTGTCCGCTATCCTGTCAACAAGATTTGAGAGGAGGAAGACAATGAATGATATTTTAAAAAGAATGAAGCATTCCGGTGTTGTGCCGGTGGTTGTTATTGATGATGCGGCAAACGCAGTTCCGACCGCGAAGGCGCTCCTCGCAGGCGGTATCAACGTCATGGAAATCACATTCCGCACGGCTGCAGCTGCGGATGCAATCCGTGCAGTTGCAGAATATTGTCCCGATATGCTGGTCGGCGCAGGTACGATTATCACGCTCGAACAGTGCAAGACCGCTGTAGACGCTGGTGCAAAGTTTATCGTAGCACCTGGATTTGATCCGGACGTTGCCGCGTGGTGCGTAGAGAATCAAATCAGCATCACACCCGGCTGTGTCACGCCCACGGAGATCTTGGCGGCAATGAAACTTGGACTCCGCATATTGAAGTTCTTCCCGGCAAGCGTCTATGGTGGGCTGAATGCCATGAAGAATCTCGCAGGACCGTTCGGCGGTGTCAGCTTTATCCCCACAGGTGGAGTCAACGCCAAGAATATCGGAGAATACATCGCAGCACCATTTGTACACGCTGTTGGCGGTAGTTGGGTTTGCCCCAAGGCTGATATTGCGGCAGGCAACTATGAAAAGATCACGCAACTCTGCATCGAAGCAAGACAGAACCTGTTTGGCTTTGAGATTGCGCACGTTGGCATCAATACTGTAGACGCCGACACCTCACTGGCGGTCTGCGAACAGTTGGAAAAGGCATTCGGCTTCCATGCAAAGCTTGGAAACAGTTCGAATTTTGTGACCTCGGCGATTGAAGTCATGAAATCTCCGTATCTCGGCGCAAACGGCCATCTGGCGGTTCGTACCAATGATGTCGAGTGTGCGGTTGCAGAACTGGAAAAGAACGGGTTTACTGCAGCTCCCGAGACTGCGAAGTACAAAGGCGATAAGATGATAGCGATCTATCTGAAAGGCGAAATTGGCGGGTTTGCAATTCACCTGCTGCAAAAGTGAGGAGGATGAGGGAAAATGAAAGTTTTGACCTTCGGCGAGATTATGCTTCGCCTCCGTTCCCCTGGACATGAGCGGTTGTTCCAGAGCTATGCGCTTGAGGCAACCTTCGGAGGCGGTGAAGCAAATGTGGCAGTCTCGCTAGCAAACTACGGCATGGATGCACAGTTTCTGACCGTGCTGCCAAACAACCCCATCGGTGATGCCTGCATCAGTGAGCTGCGGAAGTTCGGTGTGGATACGAAGAAAATTAAGCGCGGCAACGGCCGCATGGGTATCTATTTTCTTGAAAGCGGCGCCAATCAGCGTCCCAGTAAGGTCATTTATGACCGCGCCGACAGCGCGATCGCGCTGGCAAAGCCCGGTGACATTGACTGGGATGGTGTGTTCGCCGATGTGGATTGGTTCCATATCAGCGGCATTACTCCCGCAATCTCCGAGAGCGCAATGGCGCTGAGTCTCGAGAGTGTCCGCGAGGCAAAGAAGCACGGTGTGACAGTCAGTTGTGACCTGAACTACAGAAAAAACCTCTGGAAGTATGGCAAGAAGGCCTCCGACATTATGTGTGAGCTGGCAAAATTCGTGGACGTTGCGATTGCAAACGAGGAGGACGTTCAGAAATCCCTCGGCATCACAGTCGATGTGAACGTCGAATCCGGCGAGCTTGACAGAGCAAAGTACAAAGCACTCGGAGATAAAGTGCTTGCGGCCTATCCTAACATCAAGATGATCGCTATTACGCTCCGCGAAAGCCACAGCGCAGACTGGAACGGATGGGCAGCCTGTCTCAACGACGGTGAGACCTTCTTTGAATCCAAGACATACGAGATCCACGATATCATCGACCGCGTCGGCGGCGGTGACAGCTTCGCAGGCGGTTTGATCTACGGTCTGCAGGCATACGACAACAAGCAGGAAGCGCTGGAATTCGCAGTGGCAGCCAGTTGCCTGAAGCACTCGATCATTGGCGACTTCAACCGCGTGAGCGTATCGGATGTAGAAAAGCTGGCCGACGGCGACGGCTCCGGCAGAGTACAGAGGTGAGCTAGATGAAAGCATTGATGAAAACAGCTCCGGGGGTAGGCAATTTTGAGATCCGCGATATCCCGATTCCAGAGATTAAGACCCCGGATGAAGTTCGTATTCGTGTGACAGCAGCCGGTGTTTGCGGCACAGACGTGCATATTTATCACGATATGTTCAAGAGCTATCCGCCCGTTGTGCTCGGACATGAGTTCGCAGGTGTGATCGATGCTGTTGGTTCTGCCGTCACCAAATTCAAACCCGGCGACCGCGTCACCTGTGAACCGCATACCAAGTATTGTGGTGTGTGCGATGTCTGCAGAGCCGGTCACATCGAAGTCTGCAAGGAAAAGCGTTCTCCCGGTTGGGGCATTGACGGCGCTTTTACCGATTATGTGGTCGTTCCTGAACTGTTCCTGCACCATATCCCCGATAATGTCTCTGATGAGGTTGCGGCATTGGCAGAGCCAATGGCCATAGTCACTTACTCTGTCCTGGAACACACACGTGTTGAACCTCAGGATGTTGTTGCTGTCATTGGAGCAGGCCCGATTGGACTTTTGGCGGCGGTCGCATGCAAATCAGGCGGCGCAAGCAAGGTCTATGTTCTCGGAACAGATGCCGACGAGGCGATTCGCTTTCCAGCAGCTCTCGCACTCGGTATGGACGGTGTCATCAACACGATGCGTGAAGATGCGGTGGCAAAGATTATGGAGATTACGAACGGCAAGGGTGTCGACATGGTTGTCGAAGCGAGTGGTGCAGAACCCGGCATCAACACCGCAATCGATATCGTCAAGATGTTCGGACGCATCGGCGTGATTGGTATGCCGGGCCGCGAAAAGGTCAACATCAAGTGGCTCAAAATGATCGATAAGGTGCTTGATGTGAAGTTCAACAAGAGCTCCAGTGTCTCATCCTGGGAGCGCGCAATCTCCATCATGGCAACCACTCCCTCTGATCTGCGTCATGTCATCACGCACTATGCCGACATCTCCGAATGGGAGAATATGTTTGATGCGATCGCAAAAGGTGAAGCAATCAAGGTTATGTTCGTTCCGGAAGACAGCAATCTGAAAAGAAGGAGCTAACGCCTATGAGCGAAATTGAGAAGTCCACTTATATGCTGGAGATGAAGGGGATCACCAAGCAGTTTCCCGGCGTTCTGGCCGTTGACCACGTCGACCTCGAGGTTAGCGCGGGCAGCGTGCTGGCATTGGTTGGAGAAAACGGCGCAGGTAAATCCACACTGATGAAGATTCTCTCCGGTGCATATGTTGCTGACGAAGGCACAATCTCTATTGGCGGTCAGAAGCTGAATATAACGACTCCAATGGACGCAATTGAGCAGGGCGTGACGGTCATCTATCAGGAACTAAATACCTGCGAAACGCTTTCCATTGCAGAAAATATCTATGTCGGCAACCTGCCGACCAAGGGCAAGGGTCCGTTCAAGGTCGTTGATAAGAAGGAAGCTGTCCGCAGAAGCCACGATCTTCTGGCGCAACTTAACCTCGACTATGACCCGAATACCCCCGTTGCAAAGCTTTCCATCGCGGAAAAGCAGATAATTGAGATTGCAAAGGCGCTGTCTCGCAACACGAAGGTTCTTGTTATGGATGAGCCCACAGCGGCTTTGAACGACAAGGAAGTCCGGATGCTGTTCGAGATTACCCGCCGCATTCGCGATATGGGTACTGCCATCATCTTTATTTCCCACCGCCTTGATGAGATTTTCGAGATCTGCGATCATGTCATGATTATGCGAGACGGCAAGCGTGTCTATTACGGCAAAACGGATGAGATCGATAAGGCCGGCATCATCCGCCATATGGTTGGCCGCGATGTCCGCCAGGACCGCCTGAAACTAGATGGCGGCGGAGAAGGCGTTGTGCTTGAAGTGGAAGGCCTTTGTACGGATTATATCAAGGACGTTTCGTTTAATGCGCACGAAGGCGAAATCGTCGGCCTATTTGGTCTGATGGGGTCGGGCAGAACGGAAATCGTCAAAGCAATCTTCGGCGCGGACCCCAAGCGTGCGGGCGTTATCAAGATTGATGGTAAGGAAGTCATGATTCGTTCCCCGCAGGAAGCAAAGGAAGCAGGTATCGCCTATATTCCCAATGATCGCAAGCTTGAAGGCTTGATGCTCAACCAGAGCATTCAACAGAACATCTGCAACACGGTGCTTACAGATGTGACGACTCCGCTCGGTGTGAGCCGCAAGAAGGAAGAGACGCTCTCCGCGCACTGGATAAAGTCGCTCAATATCAAGACCACAGATGCCTACAAGGATGTCAACTCGCTCTCCGGCGGCAACCAGCAGAAGGTCATTATGAGCAAATGGCTGGCAACAAAACCGAGATTGATGATCCTCAATGAGCCGACCCGCGGTGTTGACGTCGGCGCAAAACAAGAAATTTACAACATCATTCTGGCGCTCTGTAAAGAAGGCATGTCCGTTGTCATGATCTCTTCCGATATGCCGGAGATGCTCGCACTCGCGGATCGAGTTGTCGTCATTCACGAAGGCCGCAAGGTTGCTGAAGTTGTCGGTGATGAAATCACGCAGTCTAATCTTATGACGAAAGCGATAGGTGAATAAAGATGGCAAATAAAGCGAATAAAATTACAGAACGCCTTGGAAGAATGTCGCTGTTCCGTGAGGTTCTCAACGGATCCACCCTCTCTGCACTGGTTGCCCTCATCCTAATCAGTGTCGTGATGATGTTTGTTTCTCCCTATTACATGACCCTCGGCAATTTCAAGTCGATCGGTCTCTACGCATCCATCATCGGCATCATGGGTGCCGGCGCAACGGTCGTCATGCTGATGTCAGGCTTGGACCTTTCCCAGCACGCGCTCGCAGCATTGGCAACAGTTATCATTGCAATCTGCATCAAAACCTACGAGATGCCTTTCGGCGTGGCACTGCTGATTGCACTGGTTGTCGGTGTTGCGGCCGGCGCACTCAACGGTGTGTTGATTGCCGTCTTCAAAATGCCCCCCATGATTGCGACGATGGGCACGCAATATATCATCCGCGGCATTTGCTATGTTTTAACAGAAGCGAAAACGTTGCTTTTCTCGAACGCAACGCTTGAGATGATTGGTCGTGGCACGACCATCGGTATTCCAAACTCTATCCTCATTATGGTCGCAGTCTTTATCATAATTGGCTACCTATTGATGAAGACACCCTATGGCCGGGCAGTCTATGCAGTGGGATCGAATGAGAAAGCCAGTTACCTCTCCGGCATCTCCCCGGTCAAGACTCAGATGATCGCCTATATCATCTGCGCAGTCTGCTCCGTGCTTGGCGGCGTTATCACAGTTGCACAGGTCGGTGCAGCCGTTCCGTCCTCTGGCGTCGGCTCTGAAATGGAAATCATCGCATCTGTCTATCTCGGCGGTGTTGCCGCAACCGGCGGCCGCGGCACGGTCGTTGGCACCTTCCTCGGAGTCATGGTTATCTGCTGCATCAACAATGCGCTTACCCTCGCAGGCGTTCAGTCCTATTGGCAGACCATGGTCCGTGGTATCGTTATCATTGTTGCAATCCTGATGGATACGCTCCGCAACAAAGGCACCAAGCGTCTGTAAGAAAGGAGAACTGTATGGGAAAAGCTGAATATAAGCATCATGTACCAAACGGCTACGGCAAGCTCATGGTCATTCCGCCGGAAAATCCAGATATGGATTTTGTTCACATGGAATACCTTCGTCTCCGCAAGGGCGAACAGGCAACCGTCGGCCGCGCTGACCGCGAACACGGCATCCTTCTGATGGGTGGCGACTTTACCGTCAACTACGAAGGTGGCTCCCGCAGCATCAAGGGCCGTAAAGACGCCTTCTCTGGTCTGCCGCATTGCGTGTATGTTCCTGCAGGCAAGGAAGTAACCGTCATTGCCGACAGCGACTTTGAGGCTGCTGTCTATGGAACCCCTGCCGATCAGGTCGGCGAAGTTGGTTTTGTCTATCCCGAGGATATCACCGTGCTTGATATCGGTGAAGACGAATGGTTCATTCAGGGCTACTTTGTCATCAATAGCTCCTTTCCAGCGCAGAAGCTAATTGTCGGTGAAACGCAAATTCCCAAGGGGCATTGGTGTTCTGTCCCGCCGCACTGCCACGAGAAGGAAATCCCCGGCAAGGAGAGCTATCTCGAAGAGATTTACCTCTTCAAGTTCAAGCCCGAACAGGGTTTCGGCTTTCAAGGGCTTTACAACGACGACCGTTCGCTGGATGAGGGCTATATTCTCCGTACCAATGACGTCATTCTGGTTGCAGAGGGCTATCACCCTAATGTCGCAGGTCCCGGATATGAAATGAGAATGTTCTGGGGTATGGGTGGCAAGGACCGCGAATGGATCCCGTGGGAAGATCCCGATCACAAGTGGGTCGGCGAAAAGACCGTCGCGCCCGGCGATCTTGAATGGTAATCACACATCTTGGAATGGAGGAATTTACTATGCGTTTAACAGGAAAACGTGCACTCGTTGTCGGCGGCAGCGGCTCCATCGGCTCCGCAATCGTTCTCGGCCTTGCAAAGGAAGGTGCAGATGTTGCTGTTCACTATCGCACCAGTAGCAAGAGCGCAAAAAAAAATGTGGAAAAGTGCCTCGCGCTCGGCGTAAAGGCTTGCACCGTGCAGGCATCTGTTGAAAACACCGATGAGATTGAGAGAATGGTCAACGAAGCCATTGAGAAGCTCGGCGGCCTCGACATCATCGTCAACTGCTACTGCTTTGGCCCGCAAATCGATATCATGGAACTCACCCTCGAAGATATCAATCGTACCTTTGACACCAACCTGCGCGGTTACTATTACACCGGCCTTTATGGCATTAAAAAGATGCTCGCAATGGGCAATTCCCGTGGCTGGGTGGTTAATGTCAGTTCCATATCTTCCCGCTGTATGACCTCATCCTATACACACTACGGTGCAACCAAGGGCGGTGTCGAAGCAACGACCCGTGGTTTTGCTGTTGCGTTCGGTCGCAAGGGTATTAACGTCAATTGCGTTGCACCTGGTTGTGTTGCCACACCGACGGTAAAGAATATGTTTGAGGATCCAATTAATGCTGATCCTGTTCTCTCCCGTACTCCCAACGGTTATATCCCCACACCGGAGGATGTCGCAGGCCCGGTTGTCTTCCTCTGTACAGAAGATGCCCGTGCAATCAATGGTCAGACCATCGATGTTGACGGCGGTTATGTGATTCAGGGCATGGAGTGGGCTGTTTCCGACGAAATGAAGGAGTTCCGCAACGCTCTCGAATCCGAAGGCAGTAATAAGCTGAAAGGATAACAATCAGTATGGATCAGGCAAGGATTCATTCATGTTTTGAATCACAGCGGGAGTGGGCGCAAACATTTCTCATGGAACTGCTTGCGATTCCATCCGAGAGCGGTGATGAGGCCAAGGCACAGCAGTATCTCTTTGAGAAAATGCGCCAGCTGGGGCTCGACTGCGAGCTCCAACCGATTGATAATTGTCTTCGAAATCATCCCGAGTATTCTTTTCCGGTTCGTAATCTTACGTATACCGGCCGAAGCAATCTCGTAGTTCGCAAAACAGGGAACGGGAAGCATATGGCACTCAACACCCACGTCGATGTTGTTCCTCCATCTCCTGGTCAAAAGAATCCTTATATTCCGCACATTGACGAGGAAGGGAGAATATGGGCTCGCGGTGCCTGTGATGCCAAGGGGCAGGTAGCTACGATGGCGTTGCTGTTTAAAGCGGCAGCAGAACTTCCGGGCTGTAGCAATGCGCTGACGGGTCACATCGTCGTAGAGGAGGAGTTCGGCGGTAACGGCACCCTCGCGGTGCTGACCCAAAATCCGGATTTCAGAGCGGATGCCCTTGTCAACCTCGAGCCGACAGATTTGCGACTTTCCCCGTCCATCCGTGGCGCAGTGTGGTTTGATATGACCTTTTGCGGTATTTCTGGTCATGCTGGCAGCAGTAAAAACACCTCAAGTGCAACGGATAAAGCGATTGCGGCAGTCGCGCTGCTAAAGGAATATCACCAGAATCTTCTTGATCGTTCACGTAACTATGGCCTGTTCCACGGAATGGAAAACCCAATGCCGCTCACAATTGGAATGTTTCAGGCAGGCGTATGGCCAGCCATGGTGCCGGGGCAAGCCCGCATTGCCGGCGTTATGGGCTTCTTGCCAAACATGACAAAAGAAGTAGTTATTACTCAGATAAAAGATCTCTTTGCTAAGGAAGAAAACCACTGGATCTCAGATGGAATGACTCTGGAGTTTGTTTACCGTCATAATGCTGTGGAAACGCCCGTATCACTCTGGTTTGTCGAAGGTATGCGCGCTGCCTGCCGATCGTGCGGTGCTGATGATGTCCCTACAGCCATGACTGCCTCCAGCGACGGTATTTTTTATCAGGAGCGTGATATCCCCGCCATGGCCTTCGGCCCGGGCAGAATTAGTGATGCACATTCATGCCATGAATTTGTTGCATTGGACGACGTTCTCCGGGCGGCAGAAATCCTGTATACGTTCTATTGTTCCATGTAAAATTCATGATTTCTATCATGAGTTAAATAAAAATAAGGAGGAACCCAAATGAAAAAACTGATTGCCCTGCTTCTGTGTCTTGTTATGGTTCTCAGTCTGGTCGCCTGCGGCGCGAAGCCGGAAGAAGGATCTGTCACGGAAGAACCCGCAGCAACCGATGGCGAATCCGAAACTCCAGCAGCCGAGGAAAAAGAGCCCTCTTCTGAGGAAGAGACTCCCGCAGAAGAACCTTCTGAAGAAGTCATGTTCGAAAACTATCCGCAGATCAAGGCCCCGGTCCCCGGTCGCGTGGATACGGTTGATGTAATCGCCACGATTGAGGCGGAAGAAGCCGCAAACGACTATCCGCAGTATGATTATGTCGTCGGCTTACACAGCTATGATCCTGGTTATGAAAACTCCGCCACCATTGCAAACGGTGTCCGTGAAGAACTTGAGAAATATGGCATTACGGTTATTGAAAGTTACTGCAATATGGACGTCTCGAAATACCCGGCCAACTATGACAATTTCTTCCTCCAGGAAGTTGACCTGATCCTTGATGCCGGCTGGCTCGGCAGTAAAAGCATTATTGACCATGCTATGGAAGCCGGGGTTCCCGTTGTCTCCTATGATGTCTGCTTCGATGCGGAAAGAAGCTGGACAATCGGCGGCGATCCTGTTGTTGCCGGTACTTGTATTGGCGAGTACATGGCCGAAGTGATCAAGGATGAGTGGGATGGCGAAGTGGACTGTATGATTATCTGCTGGTCTGCTGCGCTTGGTGAATCGATGGAGAACCGTATGCAGTCCGCTGTAGATGCCATGGCCGCTGCAGGCATTGACTTGCCTGAGGATAAAATTTTCTGGTATGATGCTGGCGGCGAAACTCTGAAATCCAAAAACTTTATGGCCGACTTCTTAACCGCGCATCCTGAAGATACCAAGATCCTCTGTGCCGCCAATACCGGTAACTCTGCACAGGGTATGTTGGCTGCAATCCAGACTGCTGGCCGCGAGGATGACTGTATGATTTACTCCTACGGTGCGGAGCAGGTTGCAATCGATAACATGAAGGGCGAACCGAACTGCTGGGTCGCAGACGTCGGCTACTTCTTCCGTCAATATGGTTGGCTCGGTGCCAATACGGCAATCCGTGTCCTGGAAGGCGAAGAGCTCGGCTACTGGATTTCGCCTGAAAACTTTGTTATCAACCATGATAACGTCGACGAATATCAAGGCTAACTTCGCATAAAAGAGATTTCTAACCCTTTATATTCGCGTATAACGATTACGGGCACCTTTGGGTGCCCGTAATGTCCTAAGGAGAACAAGAATGATTATTGATGTTCATGCACATCTGGGCTCCGATTTCGTATTTGATCTTCAACAGAACGAAACCGATCTGTTGACAGCCTATAACCGATGTGGCGTTGATAAAGCAATTATCCAACCGTTCATGTATCGCCCGTATCTTGATGATATGCGTAATGCACACGACAGAATTGCTGCCTTCTGTAAAGCGAATAAGGGGCGGATCTATGGCATGGCATCCATCAATCCACACTTCCGTCCGGAAGATTATGAGGCGGAGGCTGTGCGCTGCATTCATGAACTAGATTTTGTCGGTCTAAAGATTTCAACAATCGGTACAGCGACAAACCCATCCAGCAAAGATGGTCTTCATGTCTTTGAAGTAGCGCGTTCGCTCGACATTCCCGTTATGATCCATACCGGTAACGGCGCGCCCCTGGCCGATCCAATCCAGCTTTGGAAAGCAATCGAGGCATTTCCGGATGTCAAAACAGTCATTGCGCATACCGGCGGCAACAGCATGCAGACGCAGGCTCTTTTGCTGGCAGAGAAATTTGAAAATGTTTATCTCGAACCGAGTTGGATGCCAAGCGTTTGTATTGGTGCGATGATCCGGAAGATTGGCGCAAAACGCGTAATGTTCTCCAGCGACGAGGTTGGAAACCTTGATACGGCGCTTGAGACGTTTCGTTTGGTGGCGGGAAATGAGGAAAACCTGGAATGGGTTCTCTGCCGCACTGCACAGGAGGTGTTTGGCCTATAAACCATGTGAGCATTGCAATCGTGGGACTTGGCTCCATGGGTAGGGTCTACCTGCAATGCTTCCGTAGGATGGAAAATGTCTCGGTATGTGCTATTGTTTCCAGTAGTGCAAAGCCAGAGGAGTTTTCCGTCTATTCTACATTGGAAGCGCTATTCAAATCGGAGCAACCGAATATTGTTTGCATCTGCACTCCCACATACCTCCATGTGCAGCAAGCGCGTATTGCGTTGCAACATGGCTGTCATGTCATTTGTGAGAAACCACTTGCATTGCATCGAGCGGATGCCGAAGCGCTCTATGAGCTGGCGACGAAACAGAAACGATACCTATTCGCTGCGCAGGTAGTCCGTTTTGCCTCAAGTACGGAATGGTTACGGGATGCGGTATATTCCGGACGCTACGGAACAGTGCGCGAGGCGTTCTTCTCGCGTCTTTCCACCATGCCACACTGGTGTACAGGAAACTGGGCCTTTGATCACACATGTAGCGGGCATGTACCGTTTGATCTGCATATTCATGATCTTGATTTGATGGTCAGTCTTTTTGGCCCGCCACTGCATGCGACGTGTGAGGAGAGTGGCGCTTCTGAGCTCCCATTTGACGAGCATTTCTGGTTCACTTACGAATATGAAGACTTTACTATTCGCGCAGAAGCGGCATGGTATCGTGCATCTATCCCATTTAAGGCTACATGGCGTGTCGCATTTGAAAATGCGCTTGCACTCTGCTCCGACGGTACAGTGACAGTCTATGAAAAGAATGCGCCACCCTTTACAATCCGCGAAGGCTATGCGTATGCGACAGGCTTCAGCGTACCGGCAACAGATATGTATGACAAAGAATTACGATATTTTGTGCAATGCTGTTTATTTGATGAAATACCCATTTTGCTTCCGGCTGAGGAAATCTTAACAGTCCTCGGTATTTTGGAGACACTTCAGAATAAGGCATAATATAATTAATTCCTTGCTATATCATCTTACCGCTTCTTTCGCCCCCATAATCCTCCTTTCTCCACCTGCACCTATATTACGAGGCACTCTGCACACTTCCTTTGTATATGCCTATAACCTCTAGTTCTATTTACGCACTTCATTGCCTCTGTCCTCCGGACCTACCCGGATGAGCAGGGGCACCTCTATTATATGACGTCCCGAGTTCTTCCACGTTTCTATTATGTATATGTGTAAGCGTCAAACCACCCCGCGCATGGACAGGCATGAGACAATAGTAACG
>OIZX01000896.1_pt1 | contig 17520 bp, 17 predicted proteins | sample 1588621 | NCBI WGS metagenome assembly OIZX01 (sample SAMN03283276) | human gut metagenome | biome: human-associated habitat; material: feces | host: Homo sapiens | place: Peru | collected 2012
GTTCCTCTATTGCACGACGTTTAGGCATAGATATTGGTGGTGAAACGCCTGTTTCAAGAGATGTTGAAGGTGTTGTTGAAATGATGCTTGATGCAACTCAAAATTATGCTGATAAAATGACTAAAGAACGATTAATTGGTTGGCACGCTGCATTGTTCCCTACTGGTTATAGTGGAATGTATAAAATCAAAGTTGGTCAATACAGAGATGACGAATTAGGACCAATGCAAGTTGTTTCTGGCTCGATTGGAAAAGAAAAAGTTCATTATCAAGCTCCTAGTGCAGATATTCTTGAAAAAGATGTTGTAGTTGTTGAGTCACCTCAAAATATCGGTGCAGTCGGCGCAGCCGCTTGTATTGCTGTCGGTATGGGTATTGTAAGTTCAATGAAGGATGTTAAAAAGCTTATTCCTATTAAGACTACATATCATCCAAATACCGCTAACAGAGCAGTTTACGAGAGAAACTTTAAGGTATTTAAGAATCTTTACAAGTGCAACAAAGAAAACTTTGCTATTCTCAACGGTGTTAACTGATAATTAAATACAATATAAAATTCGTAGGGCATCTTAATTTTTGAAGATGCCCTACTTTTATGATAAAATTGCAGTAAGAAAACATAAAAGAAAATGCCTAGCGGAGACAGAAAAACTGCAATTTATATCCTTATATAATTTTTTGAAAACTTAAACAAGTTAAAACTGTTACTGAACAAAAAATTGAACTATAATAAGTACCAAAATTATAACGGTAAATAATCTTATATGGGCTAAAATTTCAATTTGATTTTTATAAATTTTATAAAGTAACTCTTCTGTTGTGTACTTATTTTCATTTTCATTTTTCTTCATATACATCACCTATCTTTAACTTGTAACATAAAGCAAAACTAAATTGTTACAACATTTGACACATTATCAATCTTTTGTGTTGAAAACAAATTTTTTTTAGCATAGTGTGTGCAGGTTACTCGGTACTGATAACCACTTGCAACTGCGATTGATTTGCTTAATCTGTAAATATAACTGTCAGCATACAAATCATCATAAGTTTTATAATTACTCCAAGAAGAACTGCTGTTCTTTCTTCTTTGAATTATTACTTCTTTAAAGCCGCATTTTGTAACATCGCTAATACAAGCTGTTTTGCCTACAACAATCAAATTACCACTACTATTTGACACAGCTATTGAATATGTATCAATCAAACCGCTTGAGCGTGTTGAGCGTTTGGAAATTTGATTATTTGGGTTATTTTCTAAAATAGCTTCAAATTCACTGTCGGAAATTGAAATATCTGTCCATTCAGGAGCATCGGTATTATCCGAAGCATAAGCATTTTGCGGAATGAGAAATGCAAATAGTAAGCTAAATACAACTAAAGTATTAATTATCCTTTTCATAAAATTCTCCTTTTTTATTTAATTGCTTCAGCAATAATTTCACCTAATTCAGCTTCACAATTATTTAAATGAATTTCGTATTCGGTATTATTATTCATATAAATAATTAAAGTTCTTTTTTCAGAGGAAAACACAAAAACATTTAAACCGTTAGAATCAATCTGTTTAACTGTATCATATTCTTTTCCTATTTCTAATTGACCTATCTTATCTTTAAATGAATCTTTTTTATATTTTGTAACAGAAACATAACCTGTAACATCATCAATCTCAATATCAAAATCAGCAGTAAGCATTAATTCGTTATTGTCAATTTTGATATCGTCTTCATAATAGTTTTGGTTTAATAAAGTTTTGGGCAACATAACATTGTCAAAACCGTTTTGGTTCAGAATTTTTGCCAAAGAATTTGCTTGAGCAGAATTTTTTGAAGTATTATTTTTGCCTTGCAAATTCATTTTAAAATGGTCTTTGGAATACTGGACAAAATCAGTTGAAGCGTCTTGACGGACAAACTTAGCAGTGGCCGGAAATGCAATACAGATTGAAACAATAATAACTGCGGCAATCAATAAAGCCTTATTAAACCTAATTCTCTTTCCTTTATTATTTGAAACGGAAGAATCGGCTTGTACACTGTTTGAAAGAGCGTTAACGCAGAGGTCTACAAGCTCGGTATCCATTTCAGCCGGGTCTTTTGCAAGTTCTTCGTCCATAATGGCTTGAATTTCTTTTGAAGAAAGAAGCATTGATTTAGATTTTAAAGTATCAAAAAGTGTTATTTTATCCATAATATCACCTTTCTATAATATTAGTCGTTTTTAGAGGTAAAAAGGTAACGCAAAAATTAAAAATTTTTTTCAATTTTTTTTGCCGCCTTTCTAAGCTTATTACAAATTCGGTAATGTTTCTGCTTTATTGCTGATTCATTCGAACCGACTAATACTGCAATTTCTTTCATTTTGAGCCTGTCAAAATATATGTAATGAATAATTTTGTATTCATCTTCGCTCAAAAAATCTTTAAGCTTATTTTTAATCTGCTCATTATATATTCGCTCAAATTTTTCTTCTAAAAGATTATCTTCAAAAGGAAGTTCAACAGGAATATCCTCAATATAAACTTGCTTTTCTTTATTCTTGTATATTTCTCTGTATTTTTGGCTTATCAAGTTATAAAGCGTAGCATAAAGCCACGCCTTTGTGTTACTCGGCATATCTCCCATATCAGCCTGCTTGCAAAGGGCTAAAAATGTTTCGGATATAATATCGTCGATTTCATCTTCATAACCCTGCATTTTAACTTCACAAATTTTACGAAGCGAAGGCTCATATTCTTTAAAAAGAGATTTGCACTTTTTATTATATTTTTTATCCAAAACAAATTACCTTATTTGTCGTTACCTTCCTGAGTTGCGGGATTTGATGAACGAAGAAGTTTATGAACTTCATTATCTGTCAAACGGCGTGTTTTGCCTGTTTGAAGCATACCGAGTTTAACAGGACCTATAGAAATTCTTTTAAGCCTTGCAACCTGCAAACCTACAGCCTCACACATCTTTCTTATTTGACGGTTCCTACCCTCTCTAAGGATAAATTCAAGCACCACTCTCCCCTCTTCTTCAGTAATCACATTAATATCGCAAGGAGCTGTTTTTCTGCCGTCGATTTCAATGCCGTTTCTCATTTTTTCAAGAATTTCGTCGTTAACAGCCGGTCTTACAGTAACACGATAGACCTTAGCATAGTTATGTTTTGGATGAGTTAATGCATTTGCAAAAGAACCGTCATTAGTTAAAATAAGCAAGCCCTCGGAATCTTTATCAAGTCTGCCGACAGGATAAACACGAGCGTCGCAATCAACAAGGTCCATTACTGTTTTTCTGCCGAGCTCATCGGAAACAGTAGTTACATATCCACGAGGCTTATTAAGCATAATATAATACATCCGCTCTTCTTTATTGATTTTCTTACCTCTTACTGCAACAATGTCTTTTTTAGGGTTAACCTTATCGCCGATATGCGCAACATGACCGTTTACCTTCACTTTACCCATTTCAATAAGTTCTTCACTTTTTCTTCTTGAAGCAACGCCGCACTCAGCCATAAATTTTTGAAGTCGAACTAAATTGTTATTTGCCATAATTTTTAATATCCTCGTCTGCCTCTATCGGCAGTCTTTCTATAATTTTTTCATTATAATACACTACAGCCACCCCAAGTTTATCCCCCTTTTTAACCGGTAAATAAACAAAAGGATAGTAGTATTCTTTTATTTTAACATTATCAAGAAGGTAATATTCCTTTTGGTAACTGCATTTAACATAATTTTTGCCTGAACCGACAGCATCAATATTGATTTGATTTTTAATACAAAATCGGTTATATTTCTTTTTACATATATCGTCAAAATAAATATGTGCGTCCCAATCATCGGGGCAATTAAGTGTTACACAAATAATTGTATTACCGTTATACTCTCTCGCACTCACTAAGCACCTACCGGCTTTTTCAGTAAAACCTGTTTTAACACCCACAAATTTACCGTCGTCAAACGAATAATTCAGGAGTTTATTATGGTTATAAACAGTTTTTACTTCATCGTTTATTTTAACATCGGCACTTTTCATTGATACTATTTTTGCAAATGTATTATTATCAAGCGCAGTTGCCGTCAATATTGCCATATCATAAGCGCAGGAATAAGGGTTACCGTCATCAAGACCCGAAGGAGTAACAAACATTGTATTTTTCATTTTGAGTTTTTTTGCCGTATTATTCATAATATTTGCAAACTCAGATATACTTCCCGATAAATAGTATGCCACCGCATTTGCACAGTCGTTTCCTGAAACAAGCATCATACCGATGCAAAGGTCGTAAAGTGATATTTTATCATTTGCTTTAAGATATAATGACGAACCCTCAACACCGACAAGCATTTCGTCGGTAACCGTAACCTCATCACTCAGTTTTCCGCTTTGAACTGCTATGAAGCAAGTCATAATTTTAGTGGTTGATGCTACACTTCTGTGCTCATAAATATTATTTTCATAAAGCGTTTGGCAAGTGGTTTTATCCATAACACAAACACTTGAAGAAGAATATGTTGAACAATATGCAATATTAGGATAAGTAAAAAGAAGAGTAAGCACAAAAGCAAAAATTTTCTTAAACAAAACAATCACCCACATAAAATATATGCAGGTGATTTATGAAATAATTTACTTTATTATTCCTCTGTTTCACTTGATTGCTCAGCCTTTGCTTCTTCCTTTTCAGGTTTAAGAAGTTCAGTAACCTTATCAACAAGTTCAGGTATCATAGCAATAGCACGGTCAGCAGAAGAAGTGTAATTGTTAATCTGCATCATTCTGCACTTGCCGTTTTCAATAACGATAAAAGCAACAGGTGTGATTGTGATACCGCCACCGCCGAAAAGCTCTTGATTTTGCTTTGACGGAAGATCTGTACCACCTGAAGTAAATCCGTATGAAACCTTAGAAACAGGAATAAGAGTAGTTGTACCCGTTACCATAGGTTCACCGATGATAGTCGAGGTGTCAACCATCTGGCGCATCTTTTCAAGTGTGTTTTCCATTATTTTGTTTACCGGAGTTTCTTTCATAACTATTTATCTCCTTTATAAGATTTTTTATTTGAAATTAAATTTTTGATAAATATAAATACCGCTTTAAAGCCGACTTTAAGAAGCAATTTAACATTAATGCTTGCAATAAGTTGAAATTCAAATTCGGTTTTATCGGCAATAAAATCAGGTTGAATATAATCGTCATAATTATCAACCCTCATACCGTTAAGAATCATACCTTTTAACGGATAGTAGTAACTGCAAAGCGTACCATAAGCACGGGCAATCAAATCAGCGTCACCGCCGCCTACTAATATCATAACATAAAGTGAGTAAATATGTAAACCCCTAATTAAGGTTAAAACAGCATTATTTGCGGTATCGAGCACATTTGTGAGCAAATCAAGGATACCGAGTATACCTTTTGAATCCCAAAGTTGCTTGATAGGATTAGGTTTAGCCGACTTTTTATCCTCTTGTTTTGCTTCTTGGGGTTTCTCAACTTTTTCCTTTTCAGAATTTTCAAGCGAAGCTTCTTCAGCTTTTACCGCAACTTCTGCCACTTTTTCTGCGGCAGAATCTTTATTCTTTTTGTCTTTTTTTGCCTTTTTCTTATTTTCGCTGTCTTTAGCTACCTGTTCAGCTTTTTTTTCAGGAAATAAAATAAATGAAAGAATTTTTGACAAAACAATATCTTTTTCAATAAAAAGAATTTGAACTTTTGTATGCCATCCTTTATCATAAACCAAAGTAACCGTTGCAGAAAGAGAAAGAATAGCAATAATTATCACTGCCAAAACAGCAACTATAATAAGAAAAACTTTCATTATTCTTCCTCCTCATTATCGTCAAGAATCTCCGCCTCAGGCATTATTGGCTCGTCATTTTCTTTTTCAAAAAGCGATGTTTGCTCATCATCCTGCTTTTCTTCCTCAGGTAAATCAGGCAAATCATCAAGACTGTTAAGAGAAAAACAGCGAAGAAATCTGTCTGTAGTGCCGTAAACAAGAGGTCTTCCCGGCAAATCAAGTCTGCCCTTTTCTTCAATAAGTCCTTTTTGAATCAAATTAGCAACCGGACCCGAACAGTCAACACCACGAATTTGCTCAATAAAAGAACGAGTTACGGTTTTATTATAAGCCACAATAGCCAAAACTTCAAATGCAGCCTGACTTAAAGGCGTATTTTTTTTGATTTCAAGGAGTTTTCTAACCTCGTCGGCATATTCTTCCCTTGTGCAAAGTTGATACTTACCATCAACCCTGATAAGCCTAAGCCCCCTGTTATTTTCATCATACATAGCTTCAAGGTGACCGAGCATTTTTATTACATTTTCAACATCCACATCAAGCACTTCAGCAAGCTTGCTCGGTTCAACCGGGTCACCTGCGGCAAAAAGCATTGCTTCAAGGGATGCAAGTATATTGTTATTGCTCAATATCGTTCACCTCTTTCGTCATTTGTACTATTGGGTTTGACATTTCACCGTCAATAATTATCTTCTTCGTTTTAGCAAGTTCAAGCACAGCCAAAAATGTTGCAACCATATCGCTCTTTGTTTCAGCATCGGCAAACAAATTTAAAAACTTTACTTTCTTGCCGCCAAGTAGCTTTTTCATAACAGAGCCGACCTTAGTAGCAACAGCAACAAATTTTTTAGCAACAATAACTTTAAAACTGTCAAGCGGAGGAGGAAGTTTGCGTTTGCCCCTGCCTGCAGCATTTACATAGGCATTGAGAAGTTCTTCACCCTCGTGAAAACGCTCATAATCGTAATTTATATGACCTTCTTCCGGCTTACGAACGAAACGGTCAAAGCCATCAGTTTGCTTTGCAAGCTTTCCTGCCATAATTTTACAGTCTTGATATTCAATAAGTTCACCGGTGAGTTCTTTTTTGAGTATCTCAGCTTCCTCGTGTCTCGGCAAAAGAGAAACTGTTTTGATATAAATAAGCCTTGCCGCCATTTCAAGAAATTCACCGGCAATATCAAAATCTTGCTCCTGCATTTGCCTTACATAATCAAGATACTGATTAACAAGTTCAACAATAGGTATATCATTAATATTCAGTTTATGCTTAGAAATAAGATGCAAAAGCAAGTCCATAGGACCTTCAAACACATCTATTTTATAACTGAGTTGTTCCATTATTTACCTCTTAAAAAAGATTAAATATAAGTTTTGGAATAATGCCGACAATACGCATCATAAAGTTTGAAAGAAAAGAAATCGGAGTATCCAAAACACCTGTAAAAAGTGCTATCATAAGCGCAATCATAATATATCTTTCATACTGCATATATTTGAAATACTTATCATCAGGCAAAACCGCAAGAAGTATCCTTGAACCGTCAAGAGGCGGAATAGGAATAAGGTTAAAAACTGCAAGAGTAACATTAACGCTTGCACTGAAATAGAAGAAATATGCAATGGCATAAACGACTGTATTGCTCAAACCTATTTTAGAAACACCATAGTAGAAAAACAGCGATACAAAAGCCATTAAAAGGTTTGAAACCGGACCCGCAAGTGCGGTAAGCGCCATGCCTTTTTTAGGATTTTTAAAATTATTTGGATTAATAGGGACCGGATTAGCGTAACCTATACCGAAAAGGAAAATCATAATTGTGCCCAAAGGGTTCAAATGTGAAAACGGGTTAAAAGTAAGTCTTCCCTGATTTCTTGCAGTATGGTCGCCGAGTTTATCAGCCATTAAGCCATGTGCAAGTTCGTGAATCGGCAGGCAGCAAAATACAACGAAGCAACGAGAAAGAATAGCAATAATCGCTTCGATATAATTACCTGTTCTTAAATAAGAAAGAATAGAAAGCATAATATCATCCTTAAATTATTTTTTATCGGCTTCAACCATTCTGTCGTTGCCGTAGATATCTTTGTAAACATTAACATCAGTAAAATTATTTAAAACTGAATTAATGATTTTTCCTTGGTCTTCACCTATTTCAAGGAAAAGTTTACCGTGTTCTTTAAGCTTATCATTCCAATTATCGTTGATTATGCGATAAAAGTCAAGACCGTCTTTTCCGCCGTCTAAAGCCATAGAGGGTTCTTTTTTCACCTCGGTTTGAAGATTCAACAAATCTTCGCTCTTAATATACGGAGGGTTAGAAATAATAACATCAGCCATTTCTAAATTATTAAAAGCACCGATGTCGGTTATATCACCTTTAATTACTTTTACATTTTTAATATCTTTTGCATTTTTTTCAAGATAAGTTAAAGCTTCTTCACTTTTTTCTATAAGATAAACAAAAGAATTGCTACACTTTTTAGCAATACTTAAACCAATACAGCCACTGCCGGAGCACAAATCATAAACAGTGCATTTGTTAAGAGAACTAATGTAATCGATAGCTTTTTGCACAAGTTCCTCAGTTTCAGGGCGTGGAATAAGAACGCCGTCACCGACATAAAATTCGCTTTCATAGAAGTCCCATTTTCCTATTACATACTGCAAAGGAATACCGTCTTTAACTTTCCAAAGCATATCGGCAAGTTTTTTCATTGATACAAAATCGTTTTTATGCATTTCGTACTCATTGTTTTTTATATTTAATATTGAGCAAACAATACAAAGTGCTTTAAAATCGGCTTCATCAACATTATTTCTCTCAAAAAAAGTAACGGCATAACTGTATGATTCTTTTAAATTCATTTGATTTCATCATCCTCGGGATTATCTGTTATAACTGCTTTAAGCGATTCAATACCGACTTCAATTATATCATCAGTAGGTTCTTTAGTAGTTAAACGCTGCATCCAAAGACCCGGAGCGCTTAGAATTTTAACAAGAAGATTATCGTGCTTACCTGCATATTTAATGAATTCGTATCCAATACCCATAATGAGAGGAATAAATGCAAGTTTTAAAAGCATCCAAAGAACACGAATCTGAGCAATAGACGGAAATAATTTAGACAAAATAGTACTGAAAACAATGCTGAAAATGAGCATAACAAAAATGAACGAAGTGCCGCATCTTGGATGAAAACGGCAACTTTCTCTTACATTTTCAACTGTCAGCTCTTTGCCTGCTTCATAGCAAGCGATAGACTTATGTTCGGCACCGTGATACATAAAGGTCCTTTTAATATCTTTCATACGGCTTACAAGTGCTATATAAATAACGAAAATCGCTATTTTCATAACTCCCTCAATAGTGCCCTGCCAAGGAGTCAACGAACCGGAGCAAGCTTGATTAAATTTGTTAAATGCAAGAACCGGAAGATAAAAAAATATAACAAAAGCAAGCGCAAAGCCCAAAACAGTAGCAATGCCCATAAGTATATTCATAAATTTATCGCCGAGTTTATCTGTAAGCCATTTTTCAAACTTGTTCATTTCAACATCTTCAAGGTCTTCCATACCGGAAGCTTCAGCAGAATACATTAACATTCTGTAGCCCAAAATCATTGATTCGACAAAATTAACCATACCTCTGATAACGGGCAATCCCCAAAATTTATGCTTATCCCTAATATGCGAAAACTCGTGATGTTTTACAACAATATCGCCGTCAGCCTTTCTTACTGCCGTTGCAATACCACGAGGACCTTGCATCATAACACCTTCAATAAGTGCCTGACCGCCCACAGAGGTCTTGTGAGTTTTTTTATTATCCATATTTAATAGCCTTTCAATGCTTAATTAGATTAATTTTTATTTATGTCAACGCCTTCATTAATTTCAGCGTCTGCCGGGTCTGCGTTTTGCTCCATAACATTTAATTCATTTTGACTAGGACTGTTTTCAACCGGCAAATAAATGGTAACAAGCGTACCCTTGCCGACTTCACTGTCAATTTCAAGCCTACCGTTGTGCAAATTTACAATTTCATTAGTTACTGCAAGACCGATACCCGAACCTCTAACCGATACATTAGCCTTGTAAAATTTTTCCTTAACATGAGGCAAGTCTTCTTTACTTATACCACAGCCTTGGTCTGCAATAGAAATTTTGACAAAATTATTATTATCAAGTTTCGTAAACTCGGCTTTAACAAATATCTTGCTCGGCGCTCTTGAATATTTAAGCGCATTATCAAGAATGTTCATAAATACTTGCCTTAACCTGTTGGCATCGGCATTGGCAATAGCCGGCACTTCAGGAATACTGTATTTTACGACAATTCCGTCTTTCTGTGCTCTTTCACGGAAAGTGAAAACAGTTTCATCAAGTTCTGCAAACAAGTCTGTTTTTGCAAGTTTGAGTTTCATTCTTCCGCTTTGTAACCTTGAGAAATCAAGAAGTTCCTCAACAAAACCTTCCAGCCTGCCGGCTTCCTTGACGATTACTTGCAAACCTTTCCTTGTAAGTTCATCAACACTGTCATCCATGCCGAACATAAGAGTTTCGCCCCAACCCTTAATTGAAGTTAAAGGCGTACGCAGTTCGTGAGAAATGGTAGAGATGAAGTCATTTTTCATTTTATCAGTAGTTGAAATTTCTTCAGCCATTGTATTAATTGAATCACACAAGTTACCTATTTCGTCATCATACTTTTTTTCAATTCTTACGCTGTAATCACCTTGCGATATTTTTTTAGTTGTTTGCGTAATTTCCTGAATTGGGAAAATAATTGAACGAATAAAGAATAGGTTAGAAAAAATAATTAAAGCAAAAACAATAATTAAACCGCTGAGGATAAGAAGAATCAGTGTTGTAACCTGACGGTCAATCTGTTCCAGTGACGACAAAACCCTGATTGCACCGACTGTATCACCGTTGGAATCTTTTATAATTCTGCAAACAGCCATAACTTTTTCGCCATTGCTTATTTTGCCAATATATTTTGCCTTGCCGTTATCGGATGAAAGCGCTTCTTCGTAATCGGGCATTTTTTGCTTATCAATCGCAAAACCGCTTGACGAAACAACAACATTTCCGCCATTGTCGATTATCCAAGTGGTAGTTTTTTCTTTATAACTGTAGCTGTCAATATATTCTGCGGCGGACTGTTCAAGTGTGTTGCCTGCGTCCAAATTTGCCGAAAAATAGCTAACAGCCGTTGAAGAAGCACCTGAATTAAGAATACTTTCAACATTTGAATAATAAGTGTTTTTTATTGAAAAAGCAGAAATCACAAAAACAATAATAAAAAATACTACAATTACACCTATAATATTAATAAGCCATCTTAGCGTGATGCCTTGAATTTTAGGTAAATGCAATTTTTCTTTAGACATTTTTTTCATTACTTTCTTCGTCCTGCCCAGTTTATTTATTAATGGTTATCCGTTATCCATTTATAGCCAAGTCCCCAAATTGTAACAAGTCTTGTAGGACTTGACGGGTTATCTTCAATTTTCATTCTTAAGCGTCTGATGTTTACATCAACGATTTTCTCGTCACCGTAATAGTTTGCACCCCAAACGGTTTTTAATATATCCGTTCTTGAAAGAGCGGCATTCGGGTTTTTAAAGAAATATTCAATAATTTGAAATTCAACCTGAGTAAGTTCAATCATTTCACCGCTTTTTGCAAGCGTACGATTTCTTAAATTAAGTTCAAATTCATCGAGAATGATGCTGTCGCCGGTGGTATCGTTTTTGCGAAAGCCTCTTGTCATTTCAACCCTTCTGTATATAGCGTCAACTCTTGCCATAAGTTCACTCGGTGAAAACGGCTTTGTAACATAGTCATCTGCACCATACATTAGACCTGTCACCTTGTCCATCTCCTGAGTTTTAGCGCTGAGCATTATAATACCCAAATCACTTGAGCGTTTCCTAAGTTCTTTACAAACAGCAAAACCGTCAAGCTCAGGCATCATAATATCAAGAATTGCAACATCAAATCCGTTTTCATCCTGCGAAAACTTTTCAAGTGCAACAAGACCGTTTTCAGCTTGTTCTACATTATAGCCACTTCTTGTCAGATTGATAACTATAAACTCTCTGATTGATTCTTCATCTTCGGCAACAAGTACCTTTTTCATACCAAAACCCCCTTAGTAAACTTTAATCATATCTTTAATTGTTTGAATATCTATCTTTATATCGGAATTGTCATTTACCTTTGCAATATAAACAAAACCGCTATTTTTTAAAACAGTTGTATAACCTTTATAGTTAGGGTCATTTCTGCTATAGTTTGAGCTTATAAGAGTTATTATCTCAAGTACGGTTTCTTTACTTTTTTTATCTACAAGTCTAAAGCTTCTCTTTTCACTGTCATACTCAGGCTTAACATCGACAAAAACATCGTCGCCGACAACCAAAATATAACCGTCACGCTTACACGCAAAAGAATAACAATTATGAGATAAAACAGTATTACCGTAACTCATCCAATTTTGCGAAGTAATTTCACTCGACTGCTTTTTTGAAGAAGTATCTTCAGGTATTTCAATCACTCCGTCATTATCAATATCACGGCAAGTTACCAAACTTGAACGAAGTGTTTCTCTCGTTCTGCCGGAAGAATAACTGTAAAACGGAGAAATGATTGAGCCGTAATAATCTGACCAATATATAAATTCCGTCACCATAGAAGAACCGTCTGCACAAAGTGCATCGGCATAAACAGAAGTACCCTCGTCCGTTTGTGCATAAGTTATATTTTCAAAAGAAGTAATTGTGCTGTCAAGCCTTGTTTCGCCAATAAGATCTTTTTTTCCGCCCGAAAACGAATAAAGCTCTGCTCTTGGATTTTCACTTGAAGTACCGGTTGCAAATACCAAAAGTTCAAGCAATGAATCATCATTAGCATCAACGCAAATAAAGTCACTGCCCGTAATTGCCTTTGACATTGATTTGAGAACGCTTTTACCGTTTTCTTCACTTTGGGTATAAACATTTATTGAAGTACCGGTAAGTTTTGAAACAACACTCCAACAAACAATTATTTCCTGCTTGCCGTCATTATCAAGGTCACAAAAATCAACACTGTTAACATCTGTCGCCGTGCCGTCAATTTTAGAAACGACGCTCCATTTTTCACCGCTCTTTTTGATAACAGCCATACAAATAGTACCGACTTTGTTTGACGGCTCATAAAACGCAACGGCTTCATTTACATTATCACCGTCAATATCTTTAAGAATAAAAGAAGTTGTGTAACTGCCGGTTGCAGGAATTTTAATGGAATAACCGCCTTTGCAATATTCGTCAACCGCACTTTGAACGCCCGCATTATCACCGCTCGGCGAAATAGGCGAAATCAAATCATCAATCGAGGAGGACAAGCGAAAGTTACTGCAACCGCAAAAAACAAATGCAACAAGTGACAACAACGCAACGATTTTGACTGCCCTTATTTTATACACACGCACTCCTCCTTATAATAAATATATAATATTATAGCAGAAACAAGCATTAAAATAAACAATTATTTTAAAAATATTTACACAAATATTACATATGAATTATAGTTATAATAAACAAAATGAAATTTTGTAACAATATTTACAAAGAAAAAAGCTTCCGCAAAATGCAGAAGCTTTAATAAATTATAGCTTTTGTTCAAATGAAGTACCGATATAAGTTCTTTCGTCTGCTGTTTTAACAGTAGGAGCGGTTACATTTTTTAATGCTTTGCAGTTTTCAAAGAAACCGTAATAAGGTTCTTCGTAAGCGCCCGGTGCATATGCGTAGTCTTTAAAACTTGTAATATCAGCCTTTATATTTACTGTTTCAAGCTTTTGACAATTATAAAACAAGCCCTTACCTACCTTAGTAACAGTCTTAGGAACGGTGATTTTTGTAAGTCCCGAACCTGCAAAGCACATATTACCGAGAGTGGTGATATTTTTAGGAATTGAATAAGTTTTAAGAGCCTTACAATTACCGAAAAAGCCATAAGGATATGCAACAAAATTGTAGCTTGAAAGTTTCTTTAAAGATTTGGGAAGTTTGACGCTTTTAAGTGCTTTAGAATTATAGAAAACACCTGCACCTACATTTTTGCAAAGACTGATATCAATACTCTTAAGATTTTTTGAATTAGTAAAAGCATTATTTCCGATAGATGTTACTTTCTTAGATGAAATGAACTTTTCACCTGATTTAGATGCAGGATAAACCAAAAGCTTAGTACCCTTTTTGTTATACAAAATACCGTCTTTTGAGCTGTAATTTTTATTATTTTTATTAACGGTAATTTTCTTTAATGACTTTGCATCAATAAAAGCAAAATCTTCAATATGAGTAATATTTTTACCTATCGTAACTTCTTTTACCTTACTGCCCAAACCGGATATAACAGTTACCTTTTTATTACCTATTTTATCGGGAACGGTAATTTTTGTTTTTGTACCGATATACTGAGCAATCATAATTGTTTTGTTATCGGCAGAGTAATACTCGTACTCATTATTCTTTGCAAAAGCCGAAATTTCAGATAGTGCAAAAACAGACACTAAAAGTGCAAATGAAATAATTATTGATATACTTTTCTTAAATGCATTCGTCATATTGTACTCCTTTTTTAATCAATATTTATTATGTACTTTTTCAGCAAAGCACAAAAAGTCTTTAAGTCTTATAACAGTTCCGTCGTCAAGAACTGCTTTACCGCTCATTTTTCCGAATACTTGGTGCTGATTTGTTAAAATAATATCAAGTACACTTGTGTAATCACTTCGGTCAATAATCGGTTCAAACTTCATTTCAAATCTGCCGTCAGAGGAAGTGAAAGTCCACGCTTCGATAAAATTGTCGCTTATATTGAATTTAACATCATCAAGTTTATGTGCCACACCGTCGTAAAAAATTACATTTTCACTTGCGGCAGAAGTATCACCGAAGCCATAGCCTATATTAAAACCAAAGCGATGACCGTCAACTTCACCCGAACCGCTGCCCCAATACCACACATTATCATAAGTCCAAACTCCACGACCCCAATCAAGACCGCCAAAATCGGTTTTAGGGTCAAGTTCGTAAAGCTTGCCGTCGTACAAAACTTTACCGGAAGCTCTCATACAGTTAATTTTCTGATTATAGTAGAAAGCCTTTTTGTCTGTTTTAAACGGAGTTGCAATAACCATTGTGTCATCATCAAGACTTTCAAGAGTGATTAACGCTTTAAGACCCTTGCCGCCGTCAAAGGATGGGAAATCACAGCGAATTATCCTTTTACCGTCCTTAACGAGAAATTCAAGACCGAGTTTTGAATTTGCAATTTTCACATCGCCGAATGACGAATCACTCGGCATATGAAGTTTACCGAGAGGAAACGGCAAAATGTTTCCTTGCGTATGCTCTCTCTGTACTGAAAAATCAAGAAAACTAACGCTGTCAAGTTCAATATAGCCGAGGTCGGATACGGTAAAACAAACCGCAATATTATTTTTACGGGAAATTACAGAATAGTAGTCCCATTCTTTAATTCTTGTAATTCTTTTCTTAATATCCTTGCGGCAATAAGTTTGAACAAGGCTTTTGCTCCACCCCGGTTCACGAAGTGAGCCGTCGATATTAAGAAGCGGTTGTTTATTAGTAACTAAATGGTTTCTCATAAATTTTCCCCCTTATGAAAATTCAAAAGATTGTTTATATTCGTATACTAATCAAGCAGTGGTTTTAAATATTGACCTGTGTATGATTTTTCACAAGCGGCAATTTCTTCAGGAGTACCTGTTGCAACAATAGTACCGCCGCCTTTACCGCCTTCAGGTCCAAGGTCAATAATATAATCTGCCGTTTTTATTATATCAAGATTATGCTCAATAACAACTACCGTATTGCCTGCGTTAACAAGCATATCAAGAACAGTTGTAAGCCTGTGAACATCGGCGGTATGAAGACCTGTTGTAGGCTCATCAAGAATATAAATAGTTTTGCCTGTGCTTCTTCTTGAAAGTTCGGTTGCAAGCTTAACTCTCTGTGCTTCACCGCCTGAAAGAGTAGTTGCACTTTGACCGATTTTAATATAGCCCAAGCCAACATCTTGAAGCGTTTTAAGTTTTCTGTAAATTTTAGGCTGTGCCTCAAAAAATTGTGCACCCTCATCGACAGTCATTTCAAGCACATCATAAATTGATTTACCTTTAAACTTAACATCAAGTGTTTCTCTGTTATACCTTTTGCCGCCACATACTTCACAAGGCACATAAACATCAGCAAGAAAATGCATTTCAATCTTAACTATACCGTCGCCCTCACAAGCCTCACATCTTCCGCCTTTAACATTGAACGAAAAACGATTTGCCTTGTAACCCTTTTGCTTAGCATCGGGAGTTTGAGCATAAAGTTCACGAATATCGTTAAACACACCGGTGTAAGTTGCAGGGTTTGAACGGGGAGTTCTGCCTATCGGTGACTGGTCGATATTGATAACCTTATCAAGATTGTCAACACCTGTTATTTTTTCAAACTTGCCCGGTCGTTTTTTTGCGCCGTTTAATGTATTTGCTAAATATTTATACAAAATTTCATTAACAAGACTTGACTTGCCCGAACCCGACACACCGGTTACAGCAATAAATTTACCGAGTGGAAATTCAACATCAATACCTTTAAGGTTATTTTCACTTGCACCGAAAACAGTAAGTTTTTTGCCGTTGCCCTTTCTTCTTGTTTCGGGAACGGGAATTTTACGCTTACCGCTCAAATACATACCTGTTATTGATTTTTCACAACTAATTATATCGTCAACCGTACCTGCTGCAATGAGTTCGCCGCCGTTAACACCTGCACCCGGACCGATATCAACAATATAATCTGCCGCACGCATTGTGTCCTCATCGTGCTCGACAACAATAAGCGTATTGCCCAAATCACGGAGATTTTTAAGTGTACCTAAAAGTTTGTCATTATCTCTTTGATGAAGTCCGATAGAAGGCTCATCGAGAATATAAAGCACGCCCATAAGAGAAGAACCGATTTGGGTAGCCAAACGGATACGCTGAGCCTCACCGCCCGAAAGAGTCGCCGCTTCTCTCGCAAGCGAAAGGTAATCAAGACCTACGCTATTGAGAAAATTAAGTCTTTGCTTAATCTCATTTACAACAAGGTTACCAATCATCTGTTGACGAGGAGTAAGTTCAAGATTATTTATAAATTCGAGTTCCTCATTGATAGGCATAGAGCAAAATTCAAATATATTTTTACCTCCAACGGTTACGCTCATAATTTCAGGAGTTAATCTTGCACCCTTACAGTCAGGGCATACACAAGTTGTCATAACAGCTTCAATATCTCCCCTTGCCCATTCTGAATTTGTGCTTTCATATCTTCTTTTAAGATTAGGAATAACACCTTCAAAGTCTGTTTGATAGTCACCGGTGCCGTAAGAAGTAACTCTCTTCATTTTAAGTTTCTTACCGTTTGTACCGTAAAGAATTGCACGAATTCCTTCTTTTGGTATCATATCAACGGGAACATCAAGCGAAAAGCCATATTCTTTAGCAAGACCCTCATAGTACATTTTAGCAATAGCGCCGTCTTTAACATTCCAACCCGATGCTTTAACTGCTCCTTGATTGATAGATAGCTTTTTATTCGGAATCACTAAATCAGGGTCAATCTCTTTATATGAACCAAGCCCACCGCACTTTTTACA
>OIZX01000900.1_pt1 | contig 17445 bp, 18 predicted proteins | sample 1588621 | NCBI WGS metagenome assembly OIZX01 (sample SAMN03283276) | human gut metagenome | biome: human-associated habitat; material: feces | host: Homo sapiens | place: Peru | collected 2012
CGCTGCCAATAGCAGTCCTCATAGCCCTGAACGAGCCGTGATAATGTGGCAAAGACCATTGGGGAGCACAGTGCCGGAAAATCCTCGAAGACAAATATCATGCCGGCAAACAGGATGAGTGCATTCAGGCTTAAACCGATGGTTGGATGCCCCAGCAAGTTGAAAAACAGCACAGAGAACGTGATGACCATCCAAAACAGCAGAATCGGGCAGACTGCCAGCAGAATTGCCTGCCACGGCGTGAAGTTTGCGCGAATCCAGAGTGGAATAAAGGCGCGTTCTTCAAGCATACCGGCTTCAATGCGCAGCGTATCGCTCCAACCACTGCCAGCAGGCGTCCTGCTCGATGCCGAGCGGGTCGCGGTTCCCGGGCGGGCGGCATTTCACGATGTTCGCGATATACACCTTGCTCCGGTCGAGGTCGATCATCTGAAGCATATCGTCCAGCAGGTGCCCCGCGGGGCCGACAAAGGGAATGCCCTGCTTGTCCTCCTGCTCGCCGGGGCCTTCGCCGATGAATAAAACTTCAGCATTCTGATTGCCGACGCCGAAGACGACGTTCGTGCGCGTCTCCCACAGCGAGCATTCGCGGCAATTTTTGCAGTCGTGTTCCAGAGCTTCCCAGGTATCAGGCATAGTTGTGTTCTCCTGTCGATTTTTTGTCATTTTACCATGATTCGCCGCGCTTTGCAACGCGCGCGGCACGCATTTTTCCATCTGCGCGGGCCATACTGAAAAAAACGGACGCGGAGGAAGAAATGGATCATATCTGGTACTGGTTTGCTTACAGCTTTTTGGGCTATTGCCTGGAAAAGCTCTTCGCCGCAGCGACGAGCTCGAGCCACCGGCTGCGGCGGTGCTTCGTGTTCCTGCCGCTGTGTCCGGTGTACGGCTTTGCAATGGTCACGATTTTATTGCTGGGGGCGGAAAAGCTCCCCGGCGCGTGGGAGCAGATCTTGCTCGGTATGCTCGCGGCGACGGCGATGGAATACGCCGTGCACTGGGGCTATGAAAGGCTGTTTCAAGTGCAGTTCTGGGACTATTCTTCGACCAAATGCGACGTGAACGGCCGCATCTGCCTGCCGTTTTCCATCTGCTGGGGAATATTGTCGATGCTCGCCGTGCGGTATGTGCAGCCGGTTCTGGAGGGCTATGCCGCACTGCTTCCAGAGTGGGCCGCGGCGCTGGCGGTGTTCCTCGTCACGCTTGACGGCATCCTGACCGCGCGCGTCCTGCTCACGACGCACGATATCGACGCTTTGACGCCGCGAACGTTGCTCCGAAGTAAAAGAAGGCGAACCGCCTGACGGTTCGCCTTCCTGACTTTATTCATAAATGTTTTTCGATCCAGCTCCACAGGTCGTTATAGACCACGGCACGGCAGTCTTCGTTCAGAATCTCGTGCCGCAGGCCCTTGTAGAGCTTCAGCTCCACGTCGCGCACGCCGGCGCGGCGGAAGGCCTCGTATGCGCGCCTGACGCCCTTGCCCATCTCGCCGACAGGGTCCTTGTCGCCGGAGATGAAGAGAATGGGCGTGTTGCGGTTCATCGACGCGATGTTTTTCGGCGTGCTGATGAAGCGGATGCCGCCGAGCATCTCGTAGAAGAGGCCGATGCTCGCCTTCTGACCGCAGAGGGGGTCGGCAATGTAGGCGTCAACATTGTTGTCGCTCGCGCTGAGCCAGTCGACCTCCGTGCGGTTGGGCGCGAACGCCTTGTTGTAAGCACCGAAAGCCAGCGCCTCCACGCGCGGAGAGTGCGCCTTGAAGCCGTGGCGCTTGCCCGCGGCCTTGGCGATGGCGCGCCCGCTCGTGACGATCGCGGGGGACTGGTGCCCCGTGCCCATGATGATGGCGGCGTCGACGGTGCCGGGATAGCGGATGAGATAGGTGCGCGTCAGGAACGAGCCCATCGAGTGGCCCATGAGAAAATAGGGAACATCGGGATATTTTTCCTTCGTGCGGCAGCGCAGGGCGTACATGTCGTCCACAACATGCTTCCAGCCGTCGCGCGGGCCGAAATAGAGCGTGTCGGCGTCCTTCTCGGCGGAAAGGCCGTGGCCGAGGTGGTCGTTCGCCACGACGGCAAAGCTGTGCTCGGTCATGAATTCGGCAAACGGCGCGTACCGCATGCCGTATTCCGCCACGCCGTGCGCGATCTGTAAAACGCCGATGATCTCACCGCTCTCGGGCATCCACTCTGCCGCGTGAATGCGCGAGGAGCCGTCCGACGAGGGGAAGTAAAATTCCCTGCAAATAGCCATGGCGCAAAACCCTCCTGCATGATATAATCTTATTCATCAGTATAGCATAAGGCGGTCCAAATGAACAAGGGGGTATCTTCATGCAGCGGTATATTTTGGCGCTCGATCAGGGGACGACCAGCTCGCGCGCCATTCTGTTCGGGCGCGATGGCAGTGTCGGCGGACACGCGCAGCAGCCGTTTCGGCAGTATTATCCGCAGCCCGGCTGGGTCGAGCACGACCCGAACGAGATCTGGGAGAGCGAGCGCGCCGTTGCCGCGCAGGCCTTGCGCGAATCGGGCCTTGGCCGCGCGGTCGCGGCGATCGGCATCACGAACCAGCGCGAGACGACGATTCTTTGGGATCGCGCGACGGGCGAGCCCATCCACAACGCCATCGTCTGGCAGTGCCGCCGCACGGCGGACATCGCGGATGCCCTTCGCGAAAAGCGCGGCGTGAGCGAGCTTGTGGCCGAGAAAACGGGATTGCACATCGACGCCTACTTTTCCGCGACGAAGATCAAGTGGCTGCTCGACCACGTCCCCAGCGCGCGGGAAAGGGCCGAGCGCGGCGAAATTTTATTCGGTACGGTGGAGACATGGCTCATCTGGAGGCTGACGGGCGGCAAGGTCCACGTGACGGACTACTCGAACGCCAGCCGCACGATGCTCTTCAACATCCACACGCTTTCGTGGGATGAAGAGCTCTGCGCGCTGCTGGACATTCCGATGAACATTCTGCCGCGTCCCGTGTCCAACTCCGAGGTCTACGGCACGGTGGCGGAGGGCATCGAAGGGCTCGAAGAGCTCGCGGGCGTGCCGATCTGCGGCGCGGCGGGTGACCAGCAGGCGGCGCTGTTCGGGCAGGGCTGCTTTACGCGCGGACAGGCGAAGAACACCTACGGCACGGGCTGCTTCACGCTGATGAACGTCGGCGGCGCGCCGGTGCGCTCGCGCGCGGGACTGGTGACGACGGTGGGCTGGAGCTTAAACGGCGAGACGACCTACGCGCTCGAGGGCAGCGTCTTCAACGCGGGCTCGGCCATTCAATGGCTGCGCGACGAGCTGCAAGTCATTTCGACCTCGCACGAGTGCGACATTCTGGCAGAATCCGTTCCCGACAGCGGCGGCATTTACTTAGTGCCCGCGTTTACGGGCCTCGGTGCGCCGTATTGGGATATGTATGCGCGCGGCTGCGTCGTGGGCATCACGCGCGGCACGACGAAGGCGCACTTCGCCCGCGCAGTGCTCGAATCCATCGCCTATCAGGTCACCGACCTGATGACCGCCATGCGGCAGGACGCCGGCTGCGAGATCTCCCTTCTGCGTGTCGACGGCGGCGCGAGCGTCAGCGATTTGATGATGCAGTTTCAGGCGGATTTGCTGCGCATTCCGGTCGACCGGCCCGCGATGGTCGAGACGACGGCGTTTGGCGCGGCATCGCTCGCGGGTCTGGCCGCGGGCGTGTGGAGGGACTTGGACGAGCTGAGCACTCTCCGGTGCAGCGAGCGCGTCTTCACCCCCGAGCGGGCGCAGTACGAGTGTGAGGAGCTGTACCGCGGCTGGAAGCGCGCCGTCGGCTGCGCGCAGGGCTGGGTCGAGAAAAAGTGAACGCTGTCACAAAAAATTTATACTTTTGTCGTAAATTATCCATTGAAATGAAAGCCCCGGTAGCTTATACTGTCAATAACAAACCCGAGGACACGGTTTGAAAGGAGAAAGTATTATGGCATTTTTCGATAACTTCAGCAAGAAGGTTCAGGACGTCGCGTTCGTGGCGACTGAGAAGGCACAGCAGGTCGCGGCCGTTGCCGGTGAAAAGGCAAATGCCGTTGCCGATAAGGCCAAGACCGAGTATGAGATGGCATCTGAGCGCCGCAGCATGGACAAGAACTACCGCGCCATCGGCGAGTGGTATGTCTCCACGCTCGAGGGTGACGCGCCCGAAGCGGTCGCCGATATCGTCGCGGCCATCAAGGCCTCTCAGGAGAAGCTCGCCGCTTACGAGGCCGCCAAGGCTGAGGCTGCCGCTGCCAAGAAGGCGCAGGAGCCCATCATCGAGGTGACCATCGAGAAGGACGCGGAAGAGAAAGCGCCTGCTGCGGAGGAACCCAAGGAGCCTTCCGAAGCCGAGGAGACCAAGGAGGACTAAATCCTTCCCAATGTGCGGCGCAGCTCTGGCTGCGCCGCTTTTTTCCAGCTTAGGGCAAATCTGGTCTGCATAATTTGTTTTGTTTTGACTATATGAATAATACCAGGACGGGATATAATACGGCCAACAACCAAAACAAAGGAGCACCCGATCATGAACGATAAAAAGATCAGAAAGCTTGTCCTTGCCGCACTGCTTGCGGCGCTTGTCTGCGTGGCGACGATGGTCGTGCAGATCCCCTCTCCGATGCAGGGCTATGTGAACCTGGGCGACTGCTTCGTGCTGCTGTCCGGCTGGCTGCTGGGCCCCTGGTATGGCTTTGCGGCGGGCGGCATCGGCTCGATGCTGGCAGACATTTTCCTCGGCTATGCGCACTACGCTCCGGGCACCCTGGTCATCAAGGGCGTGATGGCGCTGGTCGCTGCGCTGATGTATGAAAAGATGGGCCGCACTGCGACCTCCCGCATCGCCGGCGGCGTTGTGAGCGAGATCATCATGGTGCTCGGCTATTTCGGCTACGCTTCTCTCCTGCTGGGCAAGGGCCTTGCCGCTGCGGCAAGCATCCCCGGCAACATCTTCCAGGGTGTGGTCGGCCTCGTGGTCGGCGTGCTGCTGGTCACGGTGCTTGAGCGCGCCAAGGTGACGGAGAAGCTGGCATAATAAATTTCTAAAGAGGTGTCAGATCATGGCGGGAATCGTACATGAGGTAGAAAATCATCGTCTGGTGGAACAGGCGGAGCAGGAGGCGGCAGAGGCGGCGCGCGAGCTTGCGGAGATCGCACATCTGCGCCGCGGACAGATCGTCGTCATCGGCTGCAGCACGAGCGAGGTCGTGGGCCATCAGGTCGGCAGCTGGTCGACGCCGGAGGTGGCGGACGCCATCTTCCGAGGGCTCTCCAGCGTATTTTCGCCCATGGGCGTGTATCTTGCCGCCCAGTGCTGCGAGCATTTGAACCGCGCGCTGATCGTGGAGCACGAGGCTGTGCCGAACGGCGAGATCGTCAACGTCCTGCCTCAGCCCAAGGCGGGCAGCTCGTTTGCGACGGCCGCGTACAAAGCGTTCCGCCATCCCGTGGCGCTCGAAGAGATACATGCCGACGCCGGACTTGACATCGGCGGCACGCTGATCGGCATGCACCTCAAAAAGGTCGCCGTTCCCGTTCGCTTGAAGCAGAACCGCATCGGTCAGGCCATTGTGCTGGCCGCGCGGACGCGTCCCAAATTCATCGGCGGCGAGCGTGCGATCTACGATGAGTCTCTCAAAGACGGTTATCCTGATTTCACCGATTGAACCAACACAGCAACAGAAAAAGCGCGATGCCCGAGATCGGGCGTCGCGCTTTTTCGTCGGTTCCTATCAAATTTTTCAGGCGAGGAAGCCCTTGAGAATCGTGTCTTCGGCCTCCTCCTCGGTGAGACCAAGGGTCTGAAGCTTTAAGAGCTGGTCGCCTGCGATCTTGCCGATGGCAGCCTCGTGGATGAGCTGCGCGTCGGTCGAATTCGCGGTAATGGCGGGGATGGATTCGATCGTGGCCTTGCCCATGATGATCGAGTCGCACTGCACATGGCCGAAGCACTTGCTGTTGCCGACGACCACGGGGTGGAAGATCTGCTTGGACTCATCCTGCGCAACAGAGCGGGAGATGACGCGGCCGCGCGCATCTTCGCCGTTGAGCTCGATCTCCATGTCGCTCTCGGCGTGCTGTTTGCCGTGAGTGAGAAGGCGCTCGGTGATGACGGCCTCGGCGCCCTTGCCGCAGACGATCTTCGTCTTGCGCACGGTGGAGTCGATGCCGCGGATCTGCACGGTCTCCATCTGGATGCTCGCGCCCTCGTCAAGGTAGACGATGGTGGTGGGGTTCATAACGCGCGTGCCGCTGCCGTCGCCCTCGCCGTAGTGCTTTTCCGAGTAGCGCACGTGGGAGTTTTTGCCAATGTAGAAGGTGTGGATGCCGTCATGGCGGCTCTCGTTGCAGCCGGAGTTGTGGATGCCGCAGCCTGCGACGATGTCGACGTCGCAGTTTTCGCCGACGTAGAAGTCGTTGTAGACCATTTCGGTCACGCCGCTCTTGCTGATGATGACGGGGATGTGGCACTGCTCGCCCTTCGTACCGTCCTTGATGCGGATGATGATGCCGCTTTTACCCTCGGGCTGCGGGTCGATGGCGATGTGCTCGGTGGACTGGCGCGCCTCGCATCCGCTGTCCTTTCGAATGTTGAACGCACCGACGGGCTTGCCCGTCAGGTCGGCAATCTTTTCAAGCAGGGAAGCGTCGATTTCGGTGATCATATTGTGTACTACCTCCTTACTTGTTCAGCACCGGGCAGGAGCCCAGCGTGTCCGCCATGATGAGCGGGAAAATTTCTTCTGTGCTGCCGCGGTGCTTGAGCTCGCCGCCGCCCACGACGACGATCTCGTCGGCGAGCTGGATGATGCGCTCCTGATGCGAGATGATGATCATCGTCGCAAGCTCGCGCTGGCGCAGCTGCTCGAACGTCTCAGTCAGGCGGGCGAAGCTCCACAGGTCGATGCCGGCCTCAGGCTCGTCGAAGATCATCAGCTCGCTGCCGCGGGCAAGGAGCGTTGCGATCTCGATGCGCTTGACCTCGCCGCCGGAGAGGGAGACGTCGACCTCGCGGTCGAGATAGTCGTTGGCGCAGAGGCCTACCTGCGTGAGGTACTTGCAGCACTTGTCCTTGCTGAGGTTTGCATCGCCCGAGGCGATGGTCAGAAGGTCGCGCACCGTGATGCCCTTGAAGCGCGGCGGCTGCTGAAAGCCGTAGCTGATGCCGAGTTTCGCACGCTCGGTGATGCCAAGGTGCGTGATGTCCTGACCGTTGAAGAGGATCTGGCCGCCCGTCGGCGTGACAAGGCCCATGATGACCTTGGCGAGCGTCGTCTTGCCGCCGCCGTTGGGGCCGGTGAAGACGATGAGCTTGCGGTCAGGAATGTCGATGGAAATGTCGTTTAAGATCGTCTGCTCTCCCTCAGGGGTGGAGACGGTATAGGTGATGTGCTTCAGTTCCAGCATGAAAAGAAGACCTCCTTACAGAAACTGCCATTGCTTGTCTTTAGTATGGACCGGATGGCAGAGAATGAAAAGTTGCAAATGCAACAAAATGCACAAAAATACAAAACAAATGTAGTTTACCAGAAAAAATGGGAAAAATCAACGAGAGAGGTGCGATTTTCAAGATTTTCTTTTTCCCTGCGGGAAATAGGAAAATATCGGCTCTGCACGCCTGAAAAATGCCCGCATAGGATAGAGACGAGAACCGTTCCGGAAAGGGGAAGAAGAACATGACGGAAATAAAAAAGCCCTGCGCCTGCGACTATGAAGCATGCCGCGAGGTGTGGAAGCGCGTCGCGCCGGGGGAGGACCCGTACCCGATGGCGGACAATGCGAACACACAGATGAGCGCACAGGATAGCGAGCTCACGCTCCCGGGCGCGGAGGCGGACCCTTGCTGCATGGGCAGCGAGGCAAGCGTATCGGTCGAGGTGCTGCAGGGCTTTCTGCGCGAGGAACTTGGCGACGCGCAGGTGTACGCGTATCTCTCCTCGTGCACGCCGCGGCGCGAGATGGCGCGAGCCTTCCGCGCGCTGAGCGAGGACGAGAAGCGCCACGCGCGCGATCTGGCTGCCGCGATCTACTTAATCACCGGCAAGGCATACTGCCCGCGCGTGTGCGTGGAGCAGCCGGATACGTGCGACCTCTGCGCGCTGCTGCGCAGCCTCTACCATGCGGAGGCCTGTGCGGGCTACAATTACGCCCGCGCGGGAGAGGAGACGCTGGACCTGTGCCTCAGCAAGCTGTTTGCGGCGATGAGCGAAGACGAATACCGCCACGCAGAGCTCTTGATGAAGCTCCTCGGGCGGAAGATGAACGTCTGACAGGCAGAAAAAAGCGGAGCAGGAGAAATCCTGCTCCGCTTTGCTGTGCTTGGGTCATTCGATCGAGATGATATAGTAATAGACCGGCTGGCCGCCGCAGATCAGATTGACCTCGGCATCCGGGCACTTGCGGGTGAAGGCGTCGCACGCCTTGTGCGCGTCCTCTTCATTCACATCCTCGCCATAGAAGACGGTGATGAACTCCGCTTCGCGGGACGCTGCCTCGTCGGAGAGCCCGTCGAGCAGCGCGGAGACGTCGCGGTCGGTGCCGAGCAGCTTGCCGTCCAGAAGTGCCAGATAATCGCCCTCGTGGATGTCGAAGCCGTCAAAATCGGAATTGCGCGCGGCGTAGGTGATCTGCGCGGTGGAGACGCACTGCGCGGCGTCCGTCATCGCCTTGGCGATGGCGTCTGCGTCGCTCATGTCGGGATCGACGGCCATCATCGCGCTCACGCCCTGCGGGATGGAGGCGGTTGGGATGACCACGACGGTCTTCTCCGTCAGGCCGATGCACTGCTGTGCGGCCATGATGATGTTCTTGTTGTTCGGCAGCACGAAAACGGTGTGCGCGGGGACCTTTTTGATCTCCTTGAGGATGCTCTCGGTCGAGGGATTCATAGTTTGTCCGCCGCTGATGACGCCGTCGGCGCCAAGGTCGGTGAAGACGTTCGCAAGGCCCTCACCCGCGCAGACCGCGAGGAAGCCAAAGTCCTTTTCGGGCTCGGCTTCACCGGCATTTTCGTGCTCGGCAGCTTCGAGCTCCTGCTCGATGGCCTCAAGGTCGTCGGTGGACTGGGCCTTGCCGCCGGCGGCGAGCTGCTGGGCCTGCGTGCGCATGTTCTCGATTTTCGCGAGCTCGAGCGTGCCGTACTTCTGCGCCTCGGTCAGCGCCTCGCCCGGAATGTCGGTGTGAACGTGGACTTTGAAAGCCTCGTCGTCCTCGCCGATGACGAGCGAATCGCCGATGCTGTCGAGGAAGCGGCGGAACGGCTCAATGCTGCGTCCGCTCTTGCGGACGATGAACACGGTGTCGAACGTGAAGGTGATGTCCTCTTCGTTGAGCATGGCAAAATCGGCCTTCTCCTGTGCATTCTCTTCGGTGAGCTCGGGGCGCTCCTCGCCGCGCAGGGCACTGAGCATACCGCCGAGGATCAGCAGGAAGCCCTTGCCGCCCGCGTCGACAACGCCGGCCTTTTTGAGAACGGGGTTCATGTCAGTCGTCTGCGCGAGCGTGATCTCGCCCTGGGCGATGGCCTGCTCGATGACGTACTCGACGCTGTTGTGCTCCTCGGCCGCGTTCACGGCGCGCTCGGCAGCGAGACGCGAAACGGTCAGGATCGTGCCCTCGGCGGGCTTCATCACGGCGTTATACGCCGCGGCAACACCCTCCTGAAGCGCGGCGGCAAACGCCGCGCCGTCGGCCTCCTTGCAGCCCTTGAGCTCCTTGGAGATGCCGCGGAAGAGAAGCGACAGAATGACGCCGGAGTTGCCGCGCGCGCCGCGCAGCAGCGCGGACGCCGTGACAGAGGCGGCCTGATCGACCGTCGCAGGCTCGATCTTCTTGAGCTCCTGCGCCGCGGTCTGGATGGTAAGACTCATGTTCGTGCCCGTGTCGCCGTCGGGAACGGGGAATACATTCAAATCATTGATAGCTTGCTGTGCCTGTGCGATGGAGACGGTGCCGAAGAGCAGCATCTCCTTGAACATGGCACCATTGATGGTATCGTGCATAGGATGATGTCCTCCTCGGTTTTTACATATTCATGCTGTCGACGCAAACGTCGATGCTGCGGATGCTTGCGCCGGTGTTTTCGCTGACCATATAGCGCACCTGATTGATGATGGAGCGGCAGACGGCGGCGATGTTCACGCCGTGCTCCACAACGATGTGCAGCTCGATGGAAATGTCTCCTTCTTCGTGGGGAATGATGCGCACGCCCTTGCTCATCGCCTCGCGGCGCAGCAGGTGGACGAGCCCGTCGGTCATCGAGCGGTAGGCCATGCCCTTGACGCCAAAGCAGCTCGTGGCCGCGGCGCCGGTGATATTAGACAGGGCGGCGTCGGAAATGCTGACTTCGCCCTTTTCGGTTTGTAGCCTGATCATGGAAGATACTCCTTTCTCCCTGGTCGATATGATATGACCATATCATTATATACGAAGCAGCGCAGAATAACAAGAGAAAATATTTTGCGTAAAATGCGGGAAAATGCCAAGGACTCTATTGAAAATAAACGGAAATTCACGTATTATGGAAACTAACGAGTTCATTGCGCCCGCTTTGGGCGCTGCGGAGGGATAAACATGAGAGTTATCACAGGCTCGGCGCGCGGACGGCGGCTGGGCGAGCTCAAGGGCATGGAGACCCGCCCGACGACCGACAAGGTCAAGGAAAGTATTTTTAATTGTATCCAGTTCGACGTGGAGGATGCGCGCGTGCTCGATCTTTTTGCGGGCACGGGGCAGCTCGGCATCGAGGCGCTCTCGCGTGGGGCAAAAAGCGCGCTTTTTGTTGACAAGCGTGCAGACGCGGTCAAGCTCGTGCGCGAAAATCTCGCGCTGTGCCATCTGGAAGAAAACGCGCAGGTCATCTGCGGTGATTCGCTCGCCGCGCTCGGCACGCAGAGCGGGAGGTTCGACATCATCTTCCTCGATCCGCCGTACGAAAGCGGACTTTTGGAGCAGGCGATGGAAAAGATCGCGCAGTTTGACATTTTATCACCCCATGGTATAATGGTCGCGGAAAGTCCGCAGAACCAGACGCTTCCCGAGCTTCCCGCGCCGTACGGACTGTATCGCGAGTACCGCTACGGCAAGATCAAGGTGAGCATCTATCACCGCGCGGTGGAGGAAGAGGCATGAGAATCGCAGTGTTTCCCGGCTCGTTCGACCCTGTGACGATCGGGCATCAGGACATTATCGCGCGCGCATCGAAGCTCTTTGACCGCGTGTATGTGTCTATCGTGCCGAACGGGATGAAGACGCACCCGATGTTCACCGACGAGCAGAAGCTCGCGCTCATGCGCGCGAGCGTCGAGGAGTTCCCCAATGTGGAAGCTGAGCTCGGCGGCGGACTTCTGACCGACTACGCGCTGCGCAAAAACGCGCAGTTTCTCGTGCGCGGCGTGCGCAACAGCGTGGATTTTGACGCCGAGCAGCAGCTTTCGCTCATCTATCGCGATGTGTCGGACGGCGCGCTCGAAACGGTGCTGCTGGTCGCGGAGCCGAAGTTTCAGCACATCAGCTCCACGATGGTGCGCGAGATGATCAAATACGGACAAGACCTTGAAAAATATATGCCGCTGCGCGCGGCGGAGCTTGTGAAAGGATGGAGAGAAGACCATGGCGAACAATGATGTGCAGCATCTTTTGGATATGCTTTACGAGATGATCGACGGCGCGAAGAACGCGCCGCTGACGAGCGACAAGTGCATTCTGAACCGCGACGAGGCGCTCGACCTGCTCGACGAGATTCGCGCCCAGCTTCCGGTGGAGCTTTCCCGCGCGCAGGAGCTCATCCGCGCAAAGGAGGACTATGTCAAGGCCGCCAAGCGCGACGTCGAGCGCATGATGCAGCAGGCCGAGCAGGACGCGAAGAACAAGGTCTCCGAGACCGAGGTGCTCGGTATCGCCCGCGAAAAGAGCCACGAGATCATCAAAAAGGCCGAGGACCGCTCGCGCGAAATGTACCGCGTGGCCAACGAGTACACCGAGGATGCGCTGCGCCGCACCGAGGAGGCCATCCAGATGGCGCTCGAGGAGGTCAAGCAGTCCCGCGTGCGCTTCCGCGCCGCCTCTGCCGAGCAGATGCAGAAGCGCCGCGAGGAGCTGGCACAGTCAGCTGAAAAGCAGACGCAGAACGGATAAAATTTTGTCAAAAGTGACAAAAACCGACATGATCGGTAGACATAATCTATATTTGGGCATAGCATAAAGGGCCGCCACAAGATATTGTGGCGGCCCTTTTTTTAACCAAAAACAAAGTAGAACATGCGTTTTAAAAATACGGCGCACTGGCCGAATTTTCGCAGGAAAAAGCGATAAAAGGCTTGAAATCTCAGGGAAATTTCTGCTTGCATTTTTTATGTGAATCTCGTATACTCAAAACAAGGGTGGGGGAAAGTGGTGTATCATACCATGAAAATGGCTTACTTTCCCACATAAGCATCAGATCGGACGCGGCACGGCTTTTTCCAAACTGAAGAAAAGGCCGCGCTTTCGTGCCCTCTGTATGCGAAAATGCATAGAAAAAGGGGGCCAGCCGCCGTGACGGGTCAGTATCAGCACACGATCGACGCCAAGGGGCGGCTCTTTATCCCCGCGAAGCTGCGCGAGGAGCTCGGCGACACGTTTTATGTCACCATGGGCATGGACTCCTGCCTGAGCATCTATTCCGACGCCTCCTGGGCGCGTTTCACCGAAAAGTTTGAAAGCCTGCCCTACACGAAGACCAAGGCCATGCGCCCGCTCTTCGCCAACGCCGCCAAGTGCGAGCCCGACGCGCAGGGGCGCATCGTGCTGCCGCAGAAGCTCAGAGCCTACGCCCACCTTGAAAAAGACGTGGTCGTGATCGGTGTTTCGAATCGCGCCGAGATCTGGAATGCGGAGAAGTGGGCAGAGATCGAGGCCGAGGAGCTCAATCCCGAGAATCTGGCCGCCGTGATGGAAGAGCTGGGATTCTGATATGGAAGAGAACTACGGCCATAAGCCGGTACTGTTGCACGAGTGCCTCGGCGCGCTCGCCATCAAGCCCGACGGCATCTATGTGGACGGCACGCTCGGCCGCGCCGGACATTCGCTCGAGATCGTGCGCCGCCTGACGACGGGCCGTCTCATTGCGCTTGACCGTGACGAGACCGCGATCGAAGCGGCAAACCGCCGCCTCGGCGATTATTTGGACAAGGTCACGCTCGTCCACAGCAATTTCAGCGCGCTCGACGCTGTGCTGCACGAGCTGGGCGTCCACGGCGTGGACGGGATGCTTTTTGACCTCGGCGTTTCCTCCCCGCAGCTCGACGAAGCGCAGCGCGGGTTTTCCTACAAGCAGGACGCGCCGCTCGATATGCGCATGGACGAATCCGCCGCACTGACCGCGCGCGAGGTCGTGAATACCTATTCTTATGAAGAGCTGCGCCGCATCCTCTTTGAATACGGCGAGGAGCGCTATGCACCCGCCATCGCGAAGAGAATTTGCCAGCACCGCGAGCAAAAGCCCATCGAAACGACGCTTGAGCTCGCCGATATCATCCGTTCGGCCATGCCCGCGAGCGCGCTGCGCGAAAAGCAGCACCCTGCCAAGCGCAGCTTTCAGGCCATCCGCATTGCCGTGAACGACGAGCTGGGCGAGCTTCCGCCGATGCTCGACGCGGCGGAGAAAAATCTGAAACCGGGCGGACGGCTCGCGGTCATCACGTTCCACTCGCTCGAAGACCGCATCGTCAAGAAGAAATTACAGGAGCTTGCACAGGGTTGCATCTGCCCGCCGGAATTTCCGGTGTGCGTGTGCGGACGAAAGCCAAAGGTCAAGCTCATCACAAGAAAGCCCATCGTTTCGGGCGAAGAAGAACTCGCAGAGAATCCCCGTGCCCGCAGCGCCAAGCTGCGCGTCGCGGAAAAGTGCTGACAACAGCCGAAAATACGCAAAAGAAAGGAGATCGCCATGGCCAGCCGCAGAGAGCAGAACATGAAATACCGCCGCTACAGCGGACGAGTCAATGGCAATCTCGCTTACGATCCCGCCTACGAAGAGCGCCAGCGCAGGCTGCGCCGCGAGCGTGAATACGAGCGCGAGCACGAGCGTCAGCGCGAGGAATTCATGCGTCCCCCGCAGCGGAAGGTGCAGAAAAAGGCTGCGCCCGTCCGCCGTCAACGCGAAAAGGTCTCGCTCGGCACGCTGTGCGGCTTTATGGCGCTGGCCGCAATGGTCGCGCTGATGATCATGTGCCGCGCACAGCTGACGGAAATCTCCGCGCAGGTCGTCTCCGTGCAGAAGGAGATCTCCGCGCTCGAGGACGAGCATGTCGCGCTGCTCACGCGCTACGAAAAAACCTTTGACCTCACCACCATCAAGGAGGCGGCGGCCGCGGCCGGTATGGCCAAGCCCAGCGCCTCGCAGGTCTACTACATCGACCTGTCGGAGCCCGACAGCGTGGTCGTCTACCAGCAGAAGAGCCAGAACGTTTTGTCGCGGGTGCTCACGTCGCTTGGCAGCGGCGTATGCGCAGTGGTGGAATATTTCAAATGAGCGAAGCTATACATAAGGAGTAAGGAGCTTCCTTACTCCTTTTCCATTTTTAAGGAGGATGAACGACTGTGGCACCACGCCCCCAGAACCAGAAAAGACGGCCCGAATCCGCGCGCCGCGCAAACCGCATCATTCAGACAAGAACGCTGCTGCTTCTGGGCGTGTTCGGCGTGCTGACGTTTGTGCTGCTCTTCACCCAACTCTATCACTGGCAGATCACCGAGCATGACGAGCTCCAGTCCGTCGCTGTGCGCCAGCAAACGCTGCGCACCACGGTGGAGGCGAGCCGCGGCACGATCTACGATCGAAACGGCACCATCCTCGCGATGTCCGCCTCGGCGGAGGATATTTTCCTCTCTCCGAAGGAGATCATCGAAAACGATCAGGATCAAAACCTGATCGCGGGCGGCCTTGCTGAAATTCTGGACCTTGACCCCGCTGACATCCTCAAAAAGATGGAGAAGACGACCTCGCAGTACGAGATCCTTGTCAAAAAGGCGGACGATGAGCTCGCCGACAAGGTGCGCGAATTCATCAATGAGAACGACCTTAAGGGCGTTTTCATTCGTCCGACGAGCAAGAGGACCTATCCCAAGGGGACGCTCGCCTCACAGGTCATCGGCTTTACCAATGACCTCGGCGGTGCGATGGGACTTGAGGCGGCGTACAACGACGAGCTGACCGGCGAGAACGGTATGGTCGTCACCGCGCGCGACCGCGACGGCCGCTCCGTGCTCTACCAGTACGACCAGTATTTCGACGCGGAAAACGGCTGCGACCTGCACACGACGCTCGACACGACCATCCAGTATTACCTTGAGAAAGGTGTGCAGGAGCTCGAGGCGCGCTTCGGCACTGGCAAGGGCGCCGAGGGCATCGTCATGGATGTCAACACCGGCGCGGTGCTGGCGATGGCGTCGCTGCCGACCTACGACTTGAATTCCCCCGGCACGGTCTACAACGACTTTCTGACCTCCGGCATGACGGAGGAGCAGGTCCTCGAAAACATGAGAGACCTTCTCAACAAGCAGTGGCGCAGCAAGGCCATCAACGACACCTACGAGCCGGGCTCCACGTTCAAAACACTGACGCTCGCGATGGCGCTTGAGGAAAACGTTGTCGACCTGAACACGGGCTTCTATTGCAGCGGCAGCGTAAAGATCGAGGGCGAGACCATCAACTGCTCCAAGCGCGCGCCCGGTCACGGCCAGCAAAACCTGACGCAGGCGTTCGCCAACTCCTGCAACCCCGCGTTCATCAACATCGGCCTTCGCATCGGCAACGACAAGTTTTACCAGTACATGCTGGACTTTGGCCTGACGGAGAAGACCGGCGTCGACACCACGGGCGAGGCCAGCGGCTTCGTCAACAGCGAAATTAAATATTCGACGCTGGCGCTGGCGTGCTACGCCTTCGGCCAGAACTTCAACGTCACGCCCATCGCGCTGCTGGCGGCGCAGTGCGCCTGCGTCAACGGCGGCTACCTCTATGAGCCGTACCTCGTGGAGCAGATCGTGGACGACGACGGCACCGTGCTCTATCAGCACGACGCCACGCCCATCCGTCAGGTCATCAGCGAGGAAACCTCCGCAGAAATGCGCGACATCCTCGAAGGCGTCGTCGAAGAAGGCCTCGGCAGCCCGGCGGCTGTTGAAGGCTATCGCGTCGGCGGCAAGACCGGTACGACCACAAACAACTGCGACCGCTGGTTTGTTGGCTTCACGCCGTACTATGTGGCCGCCGTCTGGACCGGCTACGATATGCCCGAGTATATGAACTTCTCCGGCAACCCCGCCGCCCAGATCTGGAAGCTGGTCATGGAGCCGATCCATAAGGATCTGGCGACCAAGAGCTTCCCGACGCCGAATGTCGGCACGCCGACCGGCATCTTCGGAGACTTCTCCAAGACGCAGGACACGGGCGACACGGAATAAACGCAGTGTTCCCCCGCAGCCGGGTCGTACTTTCCCGGCCCGGTCTGCGCGGTGTTGACAAAATGATTGAAATGTGTTACAATTCGAAAACAGTGGTATCGGAGGTGTATCTCATTGGCAGCAAAAACGAATGAACTGTGCTACAAAGGCCATCCGCTGCGCCGCAAGGACAACCTGCTCTATTACGGCAGCATGGCTGACAAGTACATCATCATGATGCAGATCCTCGACACGAAGAAGGTCAAAGATCTCGACGTGGCGACGCGGGTCTCCGTGCAGCTCCAGCTGACGGATCCGGATCTGAAGTCCCGCGACCGTGTGGTCAAAAAGACAGAAAAGGACGGGCTGTACAACGCCATGGACGTGGCGGCTGTGTGGCTGGACCGCGCGCTTGCGAATAACTAAGCAAAGGATGATTCTATGGCGAAACGATTTCTGAAAACAACTGTTGTCTCCGTGATTTTCGCGCTCACGCTGGCCGTTTCGGCCTCCGCGGCGACTGCCGGCGGCGCGACCACGACGACGGCCGTGAACTTTCGAACGGGCGCCGGTACGAATTACGGCATTATCTCGACGCTCCCGGCCGGCACCCATGTTGTGGTGTCCTCGCGGTCCAGCGGCAATTGGGCCACGGTGGTCTACAACGGCACCGTCGGCTACATATCTTCCGATTACCTCAAACGCGCCAATGATATGGATGCCAGCTTCGGCACCGGTACGATCGATGGCAGCTATGTGCGCATGCGCTCCGGCGCGAGCACGAGCAGCTCCATTCTCGGCACCTACAATTCCGGCACCACGATGACCGTTACCGGCGTCAGCGGCGCATGGTACAAGGTCAATTATAACGGCACGGACGGCTATGTCCATTCGGACTATGTCTCGCTTTCGGGCGTGACGAGCAGCGGCGGCAGCGCGTCCGGCTCCAACGGCTCGGTCAAGGGCAGTGATGTGCGTATGCGCTCCGGCCCGGGCACGAACT
>OIZX01000902.1_pt1 | contig 17426 bp, 11 predicted proteins | sample 1588621 | NCBI WGS metagenome assembly OIZX01 (sample SAMN03283276) | human gut metagenome | biome: human-associated habitat; material: feces | host: Homo sapiens | place: Peru | collected 2012
CATTCGGTGTAAAGCAGGGCGACAAGATGTTCATTCCTAAGAATGAGCGTCTGGAGCTTTGGTAAAGATCAAATATCTTATCCTGTTAGTTTTTAAAGTTTTAAAGGGATAAGAATGAAATATGAAAAAGGCTGCGTTACCACCGGGTAACGCAGCCTTTTTTCATACATCTTAGTTTTTACATCCCGACTTACATACAGCTTGTCAGACCTAAAGAGGCTGCGATGGCTGTAAGGAGTGAGAGAGCAATCTTAATGACGGTTTTCCAGGTTTCACGTTTCATAGGCTATATTTTTTAGAAATTTACATTATCACCACTTTCTCCGTTGTCACCGGTATCGCTTCCGCCAGTCTGCGAACCGCCACCCTGGGTTCCGGTATTGCCCGTGTTGCCACCGGTAGTTCCGGTATCACCCTTGTTCTCGTCAGGGTTCTCCTGGTTGCCGCCCTCGGTGTCCTCCACATCCTTCGAATCGTTGGAAGCGATGTTCTTTACCACTTCGCCGTCGCGGTTTACGCAGGTGATGCTGATACCCGTCTTGGCAAGCTCCTGCTTGATCTCCATATTAGGGCAAAAGATTACGCGGCGCTGGGTGATGAGCTTGGTGCTCACATCCTCTACCGACTTCACCGCATTGGCACGCAGACCGAAACGCATGGTGCCCAGACCCGGTACCGCTACGGAGTGACCCTCTGTGGCCCACGCCTTGATTACCTCGCTCAGGGCAGCGTATGCCACGTTCATCACGGCAGGAGTCAGACCGCAATGCAGGGCAGCCTGCTGGATCACCTTCTCCGGTGTAAGCTTGTTGTAGATCAGCGGCTGCATCACGTACATGTACTGATCCTTGCCACCTTCCTTACCCAAGTAAGCAATCTTGCGCTCAATAGCTTTTACATTCATTCCCATAACTCAAAAAACATTTTAGTTAAACATTGATTGCAGATCTTTTGTTTCTGCAAGCCATTGTGTTTCAATGACAATGCAAAGATACAAAATTTAGGGGCGGAAATCAAGAGTTGTTCGCCACTTGCAAGAAAAAACAATTATTATAGTAAGACTATGCATCTGTGTTATCTGTGAAATCTGTGGGAAACTAGCTTGCTGCTAACCCCCTGAGCTGATAGTTCAGCAGATAGGTGGCGCTGGATAGCATCTGGTTTGTGATATGCGCATATCGCTGTGTGGTGTTGATGTTCTGGTGCCCCAGAAACCTCATGATGGTATAGAGATCCGTGCCCTGCGTCAACAATAGGGTGGCGCAGGTATGGCGCCCCGAATGGAAGGTGATATGCTTGTCGGAGATACAGCAGTTCTCTAGCCATACTTCCAGATGCTCGCCCAGATGATGGGGTGAGAGATGGGCGAAGAAGTAGGGGGTATTGCCATTCTTGGCATGAAGCTTCGAGAGGATATGGTGCGCCTCTTCCGGCAGCGGAAGCCTAAGCCAGCGTTGCGTCTTCTTCATCTTCTTATATATATAATAGGTGTCATCGCGTTTTTCTATGTCGTTGATCGATAAGCTCAGGATATCGCTTTTCCTCAGTCCCGTGATGCAGCTTAGCAGGAATGCCTCCTTCAGCTCGGGAGTATTACAGGGTGTTTCGCTCAGCTTGATGAGTTCCTCCTGGGTCAGGGCAGTTCTTTCCTTATACTGTGCTTTGACGCGATAGGAGAGTGGCAGCCGGTCGAACGGGTTCTGATCCAGCAATCCCTGTCTTACGGCTTCCTTCAATACAGATTTCAGGATATTCACCTTCAGATGGATGGTGCTGTCGGATAGTTTTCCGGGTGCTTTCATATTTTTATGCAGGTCGTGGGCAGAGCGCAGGTAGTCGATAAACTGCTTGATGGTTTCCACATCCACCTTTTTCAGCGGAATGTCGCTTCCGCCGAAGGTCTCCAGGTGCTTCAGCATGCCCAGTACGCTGCCGCATCTTCCCTCATATATTTTTTCTCCTTCCTTGCGTCTTTCATCCGCATAGCTTCTGGTAAACTCTCCTAATGTAATACCTTTTGATTTCTTGCGTGCGTTTACTGCGAATTTCATGATTCGGCTAAAGAATGAAATCTTCATCATATCGTTTGTTGTTTAAAAAATGCTTTTTTAGTTATTTAAGTTACAAAGGTATCGCTTTTTTCTAGAATAACCAAACAAAAGGAAGAAAAGGAATGTAAAAAGCGTGATTTTGTGCAACAGTTGTACGTTAACTTTAGCGCTGCAAAGGTAGTACAATTTGTTCAATTCGCAATAATTTCAAACTCTCTTTTAATGTTTATTAATAAATTATAGTCAATATTTCTTATTTTATAGTCAAAAGGGGTATATTTGTGCAATTTTAGCTAAAGCAAACAACACTAAAAAGACTTTTTTAGGATTTATTTCAGTCATCTGATACAGTTAACGTACAACTGTATCGCAGTAAACGTGGCCTTTCGCTACAGTTAACGTACAACTGTATCAGACCCAAAGTCTATCTTTTGATAAGAAGACAGGTAAGACTCAAACAAGAACGATTAGAATTATAAACTCATAACGATGATGATATATGATGAAAAAAATAGTAATGGTAATGCTATTGCCCACTACCCTGGTGGCAAACGCATACGCCGGAACGGTTAGCGATAGCTTGCGGACTACGCTCTATTATCGCTCAGGCTATTCATTATTAGAACTCTCCTATATGGATAATGCCGCCAAGCTCGAAACCCTCAAGCAGGGTATCAGAAGCATCGGGGACAACCCCAACACGGTGCTGCAGCATATCAAGATCCTTTCGGCAGCTTCGCCGGAAGGTAACTCCAAGCTCAACAAACGACTGGCGAGAAGGAGAGGAGAACGCTTGCGCGACTATCTCAAGGAGATGCTGAATCTGCCAGACAGCGTCTTCACGGTCTCCTCCGCAGGAGAAGACTGGGAAGGACTTGCCCTGAAGATACAGAAAGAAAATGCGCCGTGGAGCCGGAAAGCCCTCTACATCATTCGGAACACCCCCGAATGGATCGTAAGAAACGGAAAGGTTGTAGATGGAAGAAAACGACAGCTCCAGAACCTCGATGGCGGAAAGGCATGGAAATACATGCTCGCCAACCACTTCGACAGCCTCCGATCCGGAGCACTCGTGGTTTGCGAAATCCGACACATTGTACCATCTGTCAGTCCGACAGATACCCTCACATTGATTCAGAATCAGCAAGGCAGCGAACAGGATTCGCTCCAGCAGAAGGATGCCCAGGATGCAGCTTCCCAGCTACAGGTATATCCAGGCGGGAATGCTGCCGAAACCGAAAATGCAGCCCATGCATCCGGCAGAGACTCCTACTATGCCCTGAAGACCAACCTGCTCTATGATGCCCTCCTCGTGCCGAACCTCGGCATCGAGACCAGCATAGGCAGGGGATGGACCCTCGGAGCCAGCGGAATGCTCGCCTGGTGGAGCAAGGATGCCAGCCACAAATACTGGAGAATCTACGGTGGAGAAATGGAAATCAGAAAGTATTTCGGCAGAAAGGCAAAGGAAAAACCGATGCAGGGACATCACATCTCCCTCTACGGACAGTTCCTCACCTATGATATCGAAAACGGAGGCACCGGTCACCAGAGCAAGAAAACCTACGGAACAGGAATGGAGTACGGATACTCACTGCCGATAGGAAGACGCCTGAACCTCGACTTCGGACTGGGCGTGGGATACATCAAGTCCCACTACAAGACCTATGAGCCGAAAGACGGATGCTACGTATATGAGGCAACCCGCAACCGCACCTGGATAGGACCTACCCGCGGCGAAGTATCACTGGTATGGCTCCTCGGCAACGGAAACACCAATAGCAAGAAAGGAGGTAAGAAATGACTAGAATGACAGAGTTAAGACAATCAATGATCCTATTCTTCCGCGTAATCGTCTGCGCAGCCTTCTTGCTGATGATGGCAGAACTGCTCTCATCCTGCGAGCACAAGGACCTCTGCTACGACCATCCCCACCGTCAGAACGTGGAAGTGATGTTCGACTGGAGCGCCGATCCCGATGCCAATCCAGCCACCATGAGCCTCTATCTCTATCCTGAGGAGGGAGGCGATCCCATCAGATACGAGTTCACCGACAAGAACGGCGGAAACATCTCAGTGGCAGCAGGCACCTACAGGGCAATCTGCGTAAACAGCGACAAGGAAACCCACCGCATCCTCGGCAAGGAGCACTTCGAAACCTTCCAGGTAACATCAGCCGAAACCCGAGCCTTGCAGGGACTCCTCGCCACCATGGCAGGAGCCGCACCGATGGGACGAGGCACCGAGAAGGAAAGAATGATGCAGCAGCCGGAAATGCTCTGGAGCAGTCATGCCGACCGCATCGTAGTGAAGCCAGCCGGAGAGAAGACCGTCATCAAGATGAAGCCGGAGCCGAGAGTCAAGCAGTGTACGGTGGAAATCAAGAACGTGGAGAACATCAACGGAGTGAAGGCGATGAGTGCCAGCGTATCGGGAATGACGGGCGGATGGCTAGCCGGTCTCGACCAGCTCTCGGATGAGAAGGTAACCATGCCGTTCGTAGCCGAAGCCGATGCTGCCAACAAGATGGTAAAAGGCAGTCTCACCCTCTTCGGTCACTGTCCGGTACAGCCCAACAAGCACATCCTGATGGTCTATGCGCAGCTCACCGACGGCACCAACTGGTATTACGAGAAGGATGTCACCGACCAGGTGCATGATAAGAATCAGAAAGACGATACCCACATCAAGATAGAGTTGGAGCAGCTTCCCTTGCCGAAGCCAGCCCCCGGCACCGATGGTGGTCTTCAGCCGAGCGTAAGCAAATGGAATGAGATATACATAGATATCAAAATGTAGAATAGATATTGTCTATCAGCAATAAGGATATTATCTATCATTAATAAGATATAAAAAACATAGTATTAATTTTTTAAAAGTATCAATTATGAAAAAAGCGTTTTACATGATGGCAGCCGCTGCCATCGCCCTCTCTTCTTGCTCTTCAGAGGAGACCACAGATGTTGCGAAGAGCACTGCTATCAGCTTCCGTCCTACAGTAGACTTCAACAGTCGTGGTGCAGAGTTGAATAATACAAACTTCAACGATATGTGGGTGTATGCTTACGACTTGAAAGCTGCAACTGGAGCTGGAAATGGTTTTGAGGGTGAAAAGTTTACTAAGCAGGGAACAAGCAATGACTTCCTTCCTGATACACCTTTATTCTGGCAGGCTGGTTCTGAGCTTAGATTCTTTGCCATCAATCCTGTGAAAGAAAACTGGCATGGTACACTTGAAATTGCCAAAACCGGTGCAAGCTTCTCTAATGTTACAATTCCTAACAACATCGAGGATCAAAATGACTTGGTAATTGGTTCTGTGACAGCTCAAGCAAACAGTCATATGGATGGTAACGGAGTTGGTTTGACCTTGAATCATATTCTCTCTCAGATCAACTTCAAGGCAGTAAATACTAATAAGCGTCTTACATACCATATTGCAGCTATTCGTATTAAGCATGCTAAGAATACTGATAGTTATACATTCAATCCTACAAGCTCTCAAACAGGTGTATGGGCTGGAAATCCATCTGGCGATGTAACATACGAATTGGATTTCAAGAAAAACCCTATTGTCCTCGATGGTACGACTGGCAATTCTGAAAAATTCTTGACCCATGAAGGTCATGGCGCTATGCTGGTACCTCAGTCGCTTACTCCATGGAATGGCGCAGAGGTTGTTGAGAATACTGCTCCATTTGATGGTGGTTCTTATATTGCACTTTTGGTAAATGTACGTTTTACTAATGGTACATACGTTTATCCTAAAAAGGCAAATGGAGATGAGGATTATGGTTGGATAGCAATTCCACTTCCTAAGAATAATGCTGGCAAAGATAAGGCTGAGTGGAAGATGGGTAACAAGTATATCTACACTCTTAATTTGTCAGAGGGTTGTGGTAAGGTTGCTCCAGAAACCCCAAACCCAGAAGGTGGTGTGGTAAAACCAGATGGTACGACTGACCCTAAGCCAGGTGCTAATATCTTCGGTAAACCAATCAAGTTCACTGTAACTCTTGCACCTTGGACAGACAATGCTGATGAGATTAAGATGTAATCCCCTCACATTACATTCACAATAAAAAATCAAATTCAAGGAATTGGAGATTCCCCTCTCACGTGATGTTGAGCTTCGGAATTCTCCAATTCCTTTAACTCCAAAAAATGGCGTAAGAAAAAGAATAAAAAGAAACCATTATGATGAAGAAAACTTATAAAAGCAGTTTATTGGCACTCAGTGTACTCGCATCCTTTACGTCATGTTCAGAAAGCGAATCACTGCAGCAAGCCAATCTATCAAAAGATAAAATCACGTTTCATGCAACGCTCGACAACAGCTGGAAACCCATGTCTCCCGCTTCCTCTTCCCGTGCTGCCATAGCTGCTGCCACCGAGAAGGGTCCCATCGTTGTGTCAACTCCTTTCGGAAAACCCCTCTATCTCCATCCCGTAGTGCAGGATGGCATCCATATCTGGAGCAAGGAAGGAAAACCCATCACCCGTTCCGGCGCACCCCTGGAAGATGTAGAGCACGAAAGGGTAGCGCAGACGCGTGGAAGCATGAAGGATAATATTGGCGCCTATGGTAGCTTTGGCGTAACTGCGATTTATAAGAACGGAGAAAATAATTTATCATTATTCCAGGAAGAAAATGGTGATCCAAAAATAGCGGTAGCCACATCAACCAACGAAGATAAGGTGTGGGAAATCAAGGACAGCCGCTGGCCAGTGGGTTCAGAAGTGTCTTTTCATGCCTTCGCTCCATATAGTGCAGTTTCAACCTCCCCTCTGGGTTTCATGCCAGACGTAGATGGTGAAAAGACCCAGATAAAATATATAGCATTAACTGGCAAAGAAGAAATCAAAGCCCAGCCCGATTTGATTCTTGCCACAGCCAAAGGCTCGCAATCAGATAACGCCTTGGATTTGAATTTCAATCATGCCCTTACTGCCGTAACATTCGCTATCGATAAGGATTTGGCTGATATTCTTGGTGCTGGAAAGAAACTGACAAGCATTACTCTGAGTGGTATTCCTAATGAGGGTACCTATGAGCTTGCTGTAATGAAAGGAGAAGGAAATGCTGCACCAGAGTGGCAACTTGCCCAGGATGGTGGAAGCTATAAAACAGGAACATATACATTCGATCTCAAGGATCAAGATATAGTAACAGGCAAGGACTTTGCATTGACATCAGATAACAATACGCTGATGATGATTCCGCAGACCCTGCCAGAAAGTGCCAAGTTGAATTTCCAATTCGAACTGGATGGTGTACTCCAGTCCTTGATTATCGATATGAAGGACCAGGTATGGCAGCCTGGTAAATCTGTCATCTATAAGCTTTCGGCAAAAGCCATCAATACGCTGAGCAATCCGGAGGTTATCTTCCCGGATAATACAGAATGGGCTAAAGTTGGATATCCGAAGTCATCGTTTGAGGTTGGTGAAGCTATCGGTCTCTATGCTGTAAGTAAGGATGGGAAAGTGGTAATTCCTAATGTAAAGCTTACTAAGGGACAAGATGGTCATTGGAAGACAGAAAACGATCAGAGATTTCTGTTCACAACAAATTACAGTTACTTTGCATACTATCCATATCGCAATAGTCCAGACCCTCTGGATGTTAATGTAAATGCAGCTACTGCAGATGAGTTCTTTAAAGACAAGATAGCTAAATGGGAGCCAGCAAAAGATCAGAAAGATGAATCTGCTTTGGTGAGCCAGGATCTTCAGGTGGCTAGTGGTGTTATAAAGGCAGATGCTTCTACATTAGAGTTCAATATGGCTCGCCAGGTTGGTCTTGCGGTATTAACTTTGAGTGACAAGAAGATACCAGTTACTTGTTACTTTAAGGATAATTCGTATATGTATTACTATGGTGATAAGACTATAGAGCCAAAAATTTTTAAGACAGAGGGTGAAAAGACATTGACCGCCTCAACTGATTTTAAAGACCATGTGCCTTATTGTATAAATAAGGGTACTAAATATCTTCAAATCATTCCGTTGGGTGTACAGACATCGTTTAAGGCTGGAAATCCTAATGACGATACTCGAACTTACTGGGGCTTTCTAAAGTCGCATAGTTTGACACCTGCAGAAAGTACTCCACAACAACTTTCAATCCAGGCAGATCCTGCGTTTATAAATGGTGTTCGAGATTTTGAATACGATACGCGATATAATCCGGTAACTGGAGCAGGTGCAGGCCATGAAATAGAATTTATTCAGGAGTTTGTTGTTCCTGAAGATGCAACCTACAAGTTGGAATGTTGGGGAGCAAGTTCTGCAAAACAAACAGCCTGGTATGGATATGGTTATCCAGATAACGGTGGGGGATATTCAATAGGTAACGCAAACCTGAAAGAGAAGAATACTCTTTATGTTTGTGTTGGTGGAGAAGGAACCCCTAACGTTACAAATCAGCCTGGTTATGGTACACGATATGGTGGTTTTGGTGGATATAATGGTGGAACTAATCCAAGAAATGGAAACTATAATAGAGGATCCCTAGGAGGTAGTGGTGGTGGCGGTGCCACGCATATTGGATTTAAAAAAGCACTGTTGAACGCCTTTCGCGAAGATTATGACACTCAACTTATAATGGTTGCAGGTGGACGTGGTGGCGACTCTTATCATCATACAGGTGGATGTGGTGGAGGAGATGTTGGTGGAATATGCTATTCTACATCCCAAAGTGCCACTGCGATAACTAATTATGATGGTAATGGTAATTTTATTGACCCCAAAGGAAGTAATAATAATATACCTTGGTGGTATGTTTTTGGTGCAGGTTCAATAGGCAGAATCGCTACAGGAAGAGAAAATGGTAGTGGTGGTGGAGGAGGCGGCTTCTGGGGAGGCTGGGTTGCTAATAATTGTCCATCTGCCGGTGGTGGCGGTACAGGTTATATTAATAAAGCCTTCCTTAACTCCGAAGCAAAAACTATAGCAGGAGATCAACTGTTTGATTCGCCAAGCGGGGTACAGGAAAGAGGTCACAAAGGTCATGGAGCTGCGAAGATCTCATGGGAGGCCAAGAAATGCTTTAATCCGTAGTACTTGATTTCCGTAGCGCCGGATATGCCTTTCCTCCGTTAGGCGTTCCGGCGGATTTGCAATTCGCCGTCAAAAAATGACCTAACCTCTTTATGCTCTGGGGATATGTTATCCCCAGCCTCCAGGCAGTAGCCAGCATATCGATGGGATAGGGGGATTACCGAAAACGAAATATAGCTTAGCACGTAATAAATGCATATCCCGAGGGCACCAGATCCGCCCTCGGGGTAAGAACGGAAGAAATTCATTTCATAGAATGCGCATGAAAATGCCGCGCCTCGGCGGAAGTTATGTCGCCGCCGGGGCGTTTTCTAAAAAGACAGTTCGAGATATAATAGGTAGGCTAGAGATAGCCTGTGGTAAATAATCGCAAGAATTAGAGTCTATTGATTGCGGGTATATGTGAATATGCCTCCTTCATATTCAAGGAAGCAGATTAATGTGTGTAGAATCTGCAAGATTAATTTTATAGTTTTAATAAGTAGGTTGTACAGTGGTACATCTATTTACATCTTTTACTTATAATGATCCCTGCCTGCTTGTGAAAGCCGGCAGGGCTTTTAATCCGAAAATCCAAAAGAAATCATATATCTATAAATATAAATATCAACTCCTAATGAGTTGATGCTTGCTTTTGTTTTTTAGGTTTACTTATCACATAAGCAAAACCCCCATCCCGCTTGAGAAAGTAGGATGGGGGATTTCTGTTTATCTGTTATTTCAAGAGATGCTATGGACTTGAGATATCAGTTAGGATAATATTTCCTTTTACATTATCTTTATCCGGAACGTTTATCTTTATCCCAGATATTTCATCAGGATACCGATCTTGCCGGATTCTCTGAGCTTGGTGATGCTCTTTTCTCTGATCTGTCGAACTCTTTCTCGCGTCAAGCCCATCTTGTCTCCGATTTCTTCCAGACCCTTCTCGGTCTCGTCGATACCGAAGCAGGCGCATACGATCTTGCGTTCTCTTTCCTTCAGACATTTGTTGAGAACCTGTTTCAGCTCCTGAGCCATACTCTCATGATCCACGTGCTTGTCGGTACGGCTGTCGTCTCCGCTCGACATCACATCTGCCATCGAGTTGTCATCGTCTTCGCCGAATGGTGCATCGATGCTTACATGGTGACCGCTAGCCATCATACTCTGAGAGATTTTATCTTCATCTACACCGGTGCGGGCAGACAGTTCCTCTACGCTAGGGCGGCGCTGATTTTCCTGCTCAAATCGGTTGATTTCCTGGTTTACCTTGTTGAGCGAACCCACCTGGTTCAAAGGCAGTCTCACGATGCGGCTCTGTTCTGCTATTGCCTGGAGGATGCTTTGGCGAATCCACCATACAGCATAGGAGATGAATTTGAATCCGCGGGTCTCATCGAAGCGTTCTGCAGCCTTGATGAGTCCGATATTGCCTTCGTCAATAAGATCGGTGAGTGTGAGTCCCTGATGCTGATACTGTTTTGCTACAGACACCACGAATCTCAAGTTGGCTTCTACCAATTTGTTCTTGGCTCTTTCGCCAACTCTGCCTCCCTTTCTTATCTGCTGTGCCAGCTCTATCTCTTCCTCTATAGAAATCATTGGCGCTCTGCCTATCTCTACCAGATATTTATCTAGTGCTTCACTATTTCGATTGGTTATGCTCTTTTGTATCTTAAGTTGTCTCATGATGATCCTACCCCCAAATTTTGTTACTAAACTCCACAAAGTTAGTAAAAAATGTGATAGGTTGTATTTTCCTACAACATAATTTAACTAAAAATACTTGTTTTTTCGAATTTTTATCTAACTACCTCATTTTGAGAGAATTTTGTGAATGCATCTTGATAGCCATTGAATACATTGATATCTACGGCTCCGTGGATGCCTGCCACACGGCCATCCGGGCATAGCTGCCAATATACCAGGTGGATGTCTGGCTTGTATTCGCCATAGCGGGCAATCCATATTTTATAGTTGTGCTTCAGGTCGGGTGCTGCAGGCAGATAGCGGTTTACGAAGATCTGACTGATGTAGAGGATAGGTTTTACGCCCGTGGCTCTTTCCACCAGTCTTAACCAGGTTCTTACTCTTGCGAAGAGAACGCCCGGACCTCCCATTTGGCTGATCTGGCTATGCGATGGCTCCAGGTCGAGAACCGGCGGAAAATCTCCTCTCCTGATGCAGCTGTGTCTGAGGAAATGATTTGCCTGAGCAACGGCTGGTGTTCTGGTGCTGAAGAAGTGGTAAGTGCCTACTTTATAGCCATGTGCACGAGCTGCACTATAGTCTTTCTTATAGTAAGGATTCACTATTGATTTACCCTCTGTGCTCTTGATGTAGATGAAGCGGATCGGGTAGTTTACGTTGCCTGCCACGGTTTTTCTGCTGATGTTCCCCAGGTGTGTGATGCGCAGTTTCTTCCAGTTTATCTGATATCGCTTTCTGCCTTTGATGTGCTGGTATTTCGAGATGTCGATACCATAGATTCGCTGTGAGGTATATACCAGTCGCTCTCCCTTGTATCTGTCTTTCTTCCATTCGCCCACTCTCAGAGGCTTCTTGGGTGCGATGCTGAATCCCCATCCGTTTCTTTCTCCATTCTTCCATTCTCCTTCGTAGTAGGAACCGTCGTGCCCCAGCCAGGTGCCGTAGCCTTCTGCCTGGTAGAGACTGTCGTAGCTGCCTGAGAAATAACCCAGTGAGTCATGGCGCTGTTCATAGTTGATGGTGTCTCGGTGAGTGGCTCCCTGCAGGGTTACGATTCCGATGGCTGTGCGGGGTGCAATGCCGTAGATACCGTCAGGGGTTGTTTCTGATGCCAGCTGAAAGAGGTGGCAGTACTGTCTGTCTTTTCTTTCATCTGCATTCGTCTGGATGAGCTTGCAGTCTTCGCTTCGGGTCTTGCCGTTTTCGTCGGTGTAGAATGCCTTATATTTAATAAGGTGTACCAATACCAGTTTGCCGTCTTTCTGGTCTGTCTTGTCTGAAGGCGTTTTTCCCTGGATATGATGCAGCGAGTCGAGCATCTTCTTGGCAGAATCTCTCAACACCTTCTCGCGGTTTTCGAAGGCGCAGATTCGGTTGTATCCCAGATCCATTACGCTGTGAGAGTGGATATAGTATGCCAGTTCGCTTTCTTTCCATTTCGAATCCTTGTAGAGACTGTCGAGGGAATCCACTTTCTCTACCAGCACACTGTCTGCATCGAGTCCCTGATAGCGGTTTCGGGTGATGTCGGTATTGTTGGATGCTGCGAGTCGTCCCTGGCATGAAGGAACGAGTGCCCAGCGGTTCATGAAGGTTGCTGCCAGTGTGGTGGTATCTTCGTCGAATCGCAGCATGGTTTTGCCGTTTCTTTTTATTTCGTAGCAGCTGTAGGCTTCTATTCTGGCTTTGGCTGCCTGCACCTGTTCTCTTGTGGGATTCAGACAGCGGTAGGTCCAATATCCCAGGGCGCAAAGTAGAATGATAAATAGGGCACCAGCTATTCTGATGCCTTTCTTTCTGTTGTTTGTCATTGTTTCAATTCCTCCTATATTTCTTTTCTCTCCCTTATCGATATATCTATAGTTCTATATATCTATAGTTCTTGTTTTATCTGTTGTTTTATCAGACTTCTGATTTTTCCTCCAGCTCTATCTCCAGGATGGATTGGGTGTCGGGGGTGATTCTGCAGTGGTCTGATGTTCTTTCTCCGATGAGCCAGATGATTTCGCCTGTCTTGTCGGTCAGTACATGTTGGCTCATTTTCTCCATATAGTTTCGCTTGCGGTCTGTCAGATAGTCGCTTACCAGCTTCGTTCCCTTCATGCCGAAAGGTTTGAATCTGTCGCCTTGCTGGGTGAGTCGATAGGTGAGCGGGAAACTTACCTGATCGGCATCCAGGGTGATGCGATGGCTTTCCTTGCTTGGCGTAAAGTCGGCTGTGCGAGGGTAGCGGTGGATCCTGATTCTCGTGTTTCCGGCAAGACTGTAATTTCCTTCTTCCGGAAGGCGGAAAGCTCTTTCTTTCTGCAGGTTATCCATTTCTTTCTGAGGTGTGATAAGCAGCTTTTTGCGGTCGATGCAAAGTATGTATTCGTTGCTTTTCCAAATCTTGCCTATGCCTCCGTCCTGGCTGTTCATACTTTCTATGATACCGTCGATGGTATCACCATGAAAACCATAGCTGCCGATGAGCTGATGGAGCATGAACTCTGGACTTGCCGCCTGCATCACAAGCTGCTTGCCGATGGTTATGATATTGCCGGAATCATCAGGTTGCGATGTGCTGGAATCATCAGGTTGCGATGTGCCGGAATCATCGGGCTGCGATGGTACGCCCACAGCATCATCTAGCATCAGCTTAGCCTGTCGGAGGTATCTAGCCGATTGGGCGATGTTCTCCCTGGCAGCAGGGTTCAGCGTTTCCAACAGCGGAATCACGTGATGGCGGATCTTGTTGCGCAGGGCATCATCCTCCAGGTTGGTGGAGTCGGTGACGTAGTCTTGTCCCTTTTCTGCGAGATAGTCCAGGATGTCCTGGCGGCTGATGCAGAGTAGGGGGCGCAGGATGTTTCCGTTTTTGGGAGCAATGGCAGCGAGTCCATCTACCCCCGAACCTCTCAGCAGATTGAGAAGGAGCGTTTCCACGTTGTCATCTCTGTGATGTGCCACGCAGATGCCGTCGGCTTCGATGTCTCGGGCGAGTTGAGCGAAATAGCGGTAGCGCAGATCCCTGGCAGCCATCTCGATACTCACCTTGTGCTTTTCGGCATAGGTGAGGGTATCGAAGTGGATGCGATGCAGGCAGATGCCTTCACGCTCGCAGAGATCTACGCAGTATTGTTCGTCGCGCTCGCTTTCTTCGCCACGCAGGTGGAAGTTGCAGTGGGCTGCATGGATGGACATCCCCAGGTTCTTGAGAATCAGAAGCAGAGCCACACTGTCTGCTCCTCCAGAGAGGGCAACAATATAAGAGCCGTCGTGCTTCCACATTCCGTGGCGCACGATATAGTTTCTGACAATCGTTTCTATCTTGTTCATATTCTATATTCCTGAATCTTTTCGACCTGTACGGTTGAAATTGTTTTTAAGATTAGAAGAAAGTTCCGTTCAAAATCATTGAACCGACATTCAAAATCATTGAACGGACATTCAAAACAATTGAACGGACATTCAAAATCACTGAACGAAGTTTTCTACTAACTCTAGAAACATTTTCCTTTAAGGGTAGAAAGTAATTCCCTAAGGGAAGAATTATTTAATGTCCTTCTTTCAGAAACTCCTCAGCGCGCTGGAGATCTTCCGGGGTATCGATTCCCACGGTCTCAACGTCTGTGGTTCCCACCTTGATCTTGTATCCGTTCTGCAACCAGCGCAGCTGTTCCAGGCTTTCTGCAATTTCGAGAGAACTTTGTGGTAGCTGGGTTACCTCTCTGAGCACTTCCTTGCGATAGGCGTAGATGCCCAGATGCTTGAGGTAAGGGAAATGCTGGAGCCACTCCTCGCGCTCCTTGCCACGTACGTATGGGATGACGCTGCGGGAGAAGTAGAGAGCGAAGCCCTGGTTGCTGACTGCGATTTTCGGACTGTTTGGATTCTCTACAGCCTCCATCGTAGTGAAAGCCTTGCCCAAGGTCGCAATCTGGGTGGTTGGGTCATCGAAGCAATGGCAGATGGTTTCCAGCTGGCTCTTTGCCACGAAAGGTTCATCGCCCTGTACGTTGACGATGACATCCCAGTCGCCGCCTATCTTCTCGATAGCCTCCTCTATGCGGTCGGTTCCGCTCTTGTGGTCAGTACGGGTCATTACCGCCTTACCGCCAAAAGCTTCTACGGCATTGAAAATGCGCTCATCGTCAGTAGCCACGTATGCTTCTTCTAAAACAGCAGCCACCTTTTCATATACATGCTGAATAACAGGCTTGCCACCAAGCATGGCAAGAGGCTTGCCAGGGAAACGCGTTGAAGCGTATCTTGCTGGAATAATACCGATAAATTTCATAAGCTTCTTTTTTATTTGTTCTCTTGAGAGATATTTCTGTTTATCGCTTCAGAGCGATGTTGTAATTGTAATAATGTGTATTGCCGGTGATGTCTTCGAGCACTTGGATGAAAGGAGGGAACTTCACGCTCTCGCGTTTTGCGATGCCTTTGGTTTCCAGGATCATCAGGTCTTTTACTGGCTCAGAGAATGAATCCAGCTCGAAGTACTGACCTTTCCAGATAAAGCTCTTGCGGTGCTTGCGGATGGTTGCACGGTAAGGGTCTGCCTGCTGGAGCATATTCTCGTAGAGATTGGCGCTGATCTGTCGCTCGGTCTCAATCTGCTCGTTGTCGGCTACGCGCTTCTTGGTGGTGTGAACATATACGAACTTGCCGCCTTCGAATTCACGGCGACGGAGACGGATCTCGCTGCCTGGTTCTCCTGAAAGATAGGTCTGCACGATATCGCTGTCGATAGCGTTTGGCACTTCGCCGGTCAGTTTCACGATATACTTTCTTTCCTCCTCGATAGGTTGCGGAATTCCCAGCACATTGCTGATCTCCTTGAGCACACGGTTCAGCTTGTTGTTGAAGTCCTCGTGGTTGTTGATTACTCTCAGATGTGGATGGCCCTTCCAGGCGGAAACGATTCTCTTGTCCAGTTCCCTGGCTATCTGCAATCCCTTTTCGTCAGCCTTTTCTACTCGCTGGGCATTGTTGGCTGTGGTGTAGAATTGTTCAGCGCCATCTGCGGCAGAAACCAGATGCAGTACGGCATCGTAGCGTTCACGCAACTGGGTGTTGGTGTATCCCTGCTCGGAGATGATGCGGTTCCAGAAGTCTTCTGTCAGATAGGTGGAGATATCCATCGTGCCACGGTCGCAGACGATGATGACCGGCTTGTCGATGGTTTCCGCCATTTTGGTGAAACTGTCTTCCAGTCCGATCTGAGTCAGGAAGGTAGCTTTTTCTCCCTCGAAGAAGAACTTCTCGTTTTTGGTGAGATAGTTCATACCTGCCTGGGTGAACATGGTAGGAACCTCTGGAATCGTAAACACCTTGTATCCAAGGCCAGAGAAGTGGTCGATTATTTTTACCAGCGCAGTGGTTTTACCTGCGCAAGGACCACCTGTAAGTACAATTTTCTTAATTGTATTCATTATCTTATTTTTTGTTATTATCAGATGCGTCTTTTTTGTTATTATCAGATGCGTCATGGGATGCGTCAAGCGCCCTCATTCCTTTTATGGGTGCAAAGATAGCAATAAATTCTTTAAGAAAGATAAGCTTTGATTGGGTAGAGATTGGAAAACCTGATTCAGAAACATTATATAATTGCGATTTATCTGATATTGGAAGGGAATGGTGGCATTAATGAATTATGTTATTACCGAGCTTGATAAGCAAACCATTCTGCAACCTACTTTGAAATATATGTATAGAATCACCATAACTGATGATAAAGGAAATGTATTACAAGTGATGAATGATATTACTCCATCCAGCTATGATATATCTCCTGATAGCCAAATAAGACGGAACGTACAAATTTCTATTCAAAATATTAAAAATGTTGAAGAATGGCTAAATTTATACATGCGTCTAAATTTTACATTTGATATTGGTGTGTTTAACTATTTTAAAGGTGACTATATTTGGTATCCATGTGGAACATATGTAATAACTGATAGTAGTACTGTATATGATGCGACAAACAATATGTTGTCTACAACATTAATGGATTGGTTTGCTAAAATGGATGGAACACGCAATGGGCAAGTTGGTGGAGCACCTACTATTGTAATTCAACAAAATGATTCTGATGGTAAAGCTACTACTATTCAAAAAGCTTTAAGAAATTTTATCACAGCCGAAGAGATTACTGATAAAATATTAATTGAAGATATTGGTGAATTTTATGGTCAGCAGTCTACTAACCCAGATAAATACGAAGAATATCGTAAGGAAAATCCTGATTGGAATAAAATGCCATATGATCTTGAATTTTCCGCAGGAGATACACAAGCTACTATGGTGGCAGGAGTTACTGATCTATATCCAAATATTCAAGCCTATTTTGATGTTTATAATAATTTCTGCTGTAATATGGTTCCGTCTTGTGTGAATGATCCAGTTGTTTTGGATAATGATTTTTTGCAAAAAGTTTTAATATCTGACAACTCAGAAAGCACTACATATTCGCTTTCTTCTATCAAAAATGTGACAGAAGTTTTTGGTAAATCGTATGAGATAGATCGAGACGCAGATGATAAATGTGAAGAGTCTAATGGTGTATTTACTCTCACATTGGATAAGTATGATGAGTATACTGAGTATCAGATTATTGCTTTCAAACCAAAA
>OIZX01000903.1_pt1 | contig 17417 bp, 23 predicted proteins | sample 1588621 | NCBI WGS metagenome assembly OIZX01 (sample SAMN03283276) | human gut metagenome | biome: human-associated habitat; material: feces | host: Homo sapiens | place: Peru | collected 2012
GCGGGTGGTCATCGGTTCTGTGACAGATGGCTACAATCCACAGGAGGAGCAATTCAGGAATACCAGAAAGCTTCTGGAGCAGCTCATCGGCAGTGATGCAGATATTCTGATCTGCACAAAGTCTGATCTTGTGGTACGGGATATTGATCTGCTGAAGAAGCTTGGACGAGTAACCGTTTCATGGTCGATCAATACACTGGATGAAAATTTCAAGAACGATATGGACTCTGCTTCGAGCATTGAGCGCCGTATCGCTGCTATGAAGCAAGTATATGAAGCAGGTATCCGTACAGTCTGTTTCGTATCCCCGATATTCCCCGGTATCACGGATTTTGAAGCAATCTTTGAGCGGGTAAAGGATCAGTGCGATCTGTTCTGGCTCGAAAATCTCAATCTTCGAGGCGGTTTCAAAAAGACAATTATGGATTATATCGCCGGAAAATATCCTGATCTTGTACCACTTTACGACGAGATCTATAACAAGCATAACCGCAGCTACTTTGAAGCACTTGAAGTAAAAGCTGAGGAAATGGCTAAGAAGTATGATTGTCCCTTTGTGGATAATGAAATGCCTTATGGCAGAGTTCCGCAGGGACATCCGGTGATCGTAGATTATTTCTATCATGAGGAAATCCGAGGGACAGAGAATACCGGAAAAAGAAACCGTTAAACAGAAATTGACCGAGCTCTTTGAACGAGGGAGACTCCTTGGCCTGTGGTATGACTCATCGTATTGGGTTATTATCCTGTCACGTTTCGCTCAGATAACGTAGCTTTTCTACGAAAAGAAAAATTAAATTTGTAAAGAAATCAGTAGTGGAGTGATACAATAAAATGTAACTGCGATTTTGGAAAATCTATAAAATCCGCTTATTTCATGGTATAATTGCAACGTTTAATTTACATTTAGAAAATTTGGAATTACATTATGAACATAAACCTAACCCCGCTTTTAAAATCAATCTTCGACTACGACCCGGACGGTCCTAACATTCATCATCTGATGGCGGTGCATGGCTACAGCCGGCTTATCGCGCAGATGGAAAACGTGGATGGGCATACGCTTTTTATAACGGAAGTTGCGGCGTATCTTCACGACATCGGCGTTAAGGTGAGCAAGGAAAAATATGGAAACAGCCAGCCTCAACATCAAGAGGCGGAAGGACCTGCAATCGCGCGGAAACTCCTTGAGCCGCTCTCGCTTCCTGCTCCCGACGTTGAGCGAATCTGCTTTATAATCGGGCACCACCACACGTACAAGGCAATCGACGGCCTGGATTTTCAGATTCTCGTTGAGGCGGATTCCGGTTTTAAAATTTTTAGTAAAACCGGAAAACGGCTGAGTCAAGACTTTAAGCGAGCGGAAGCGAACGTGTCTTGACCAGACGTACTTTATTGTGAACGTTATGGAAGGCTATTGCAAGCGCGAATCAGTTCCGGCGATGAAAGAAAATGTGTTCAAGACCGCAAGCGGAAAATATCTTCTGGAGCAGATGTTTGAGAAGTCCTTTCCCCAATTAAAAATTTTCCTTTCAGAATGACTGTTTTTTTAGTATATTTTAAGTATATTAAAAAACTATATCGGGGGAAAAATGTCTAGTCCGCAAATACAAAATGCCTTGCAAACTGTAAATCGCCTTGTTCCGCTTGTGGAAGATGCAGAGCGTCATTTTAAAAGCGCGCGCAACTGGAGTTTTCTTGATGTTTTAGGCGGCGGCTTTCTGACATTCGCCGATTTCTTCTTTGACGGCGTTTTCGTGGACGCATATATGACTTCAAAAATCATGAACAGCCTTGACGAAGTGCAAAAACTTAAAGAAAGGCTTTATATTTTGAAGTCAAAACTGGAACAGATATAAAAAATTGAACAGAAACATGACAAATGTTTAAAGCCTCAAAACTAATAAAAAATCTAATATTTCTTCTGCTCTTTATTCCTTCATTTTCTGCCCATGCGGAAGGGCAATCTCTTGCAGACCCGCAAAAGCCGGGGCAATCACAGGAAATTCAAAGTCCCAGCCAAGAAATTCCGTCTCTTCAGCAAAAACAAAAAATCTCATTTTTCAATTCCCAGAATTTCAACTTCAAAGAAAACCGGATTTTTTCACTGGACACAGCGTATCTTCTTTCCGGCTTAAAAAATAACGGCTGGGGCTTTGGGCTTGGCTACGAGCAGCTTGTGCTTCCATTCCTTTCCATAAAAAGCGATTTTTCCCACGTGACAATTTTCCCCACAAGTTACGACCTAACCATAACAACAGTCGGAATTTCTCTGAACGCATTTTATTATCCACTCAATAAAGGTCTTAATTTTCTTTACGTCGGGTTCGGCTGCAGAACAGATTTTCTTATGTACTCAGGCGACGACGTTCCGTCCGACCACAAAAAGGACTCTTTAATTCGACTTGCCCCAAAAATCGGCTGGAAACAAAGCATTTACGATTACGTCCTTGTCGATATTTATTACAGCTACCGTTTTTCTGTTTTTTCCAGCGACTTGCCAGATTCAGTCGCAGACATCAAAAGCAACGGAAACGGATTCGGCGTAAAGTTAAAATTCAACCTTCAAAAAATATTCAAGGCAGTTTTCAGAAGATAGAATTCTGGGGCATCCGGCAACAAGTTGCTGTCAGGCTTTTTACAGATTTTCTTTGAAAACTCGTTTCAAACGTGGTGAAAAAACGACTGAATATTTTGCGTATTGCGAAGAAGTAGGCTGTGACGTATGGGGACTTTTAACTTCAATGGATAGCCTGTGTGGAGAACCTGTTTGTCTGTGGCTTCCTGAAAAATTGCGTGATGGAAAAAGTGAATATGTTCAGGGTGTTGAAGTTGCACCAGACTACAAAGGAATTATTCCGGAAGGTTTTGATGTAATTGATTTACCGGAGTGTGACTATCTTATGTTCCAGGGCGAACCTTTTGCCGAAGAAGATTTTGAAGAGGCTGTTACTGCTATCTGGGAATCTGAAAAGAAATATGATCCTTCTGTTGTAGGCTACAAATGGGATAAAGAAAATCCACGAATTCAGCTTGAACCACGAGGCGAACGCGGCTATATAGAACTTGTAGCTGTGAAAGCGCAGTAAATTCAGAATATTGAGTTTGATGACAATCAAATTGGAGGGTCGTCAAACTCAAAGGGTTCTTGTGACTCATTCACCAGCTTTCCCGTCATGTGTTAAATTTAGAGCTCAAGGTTGTTTACGCACAGAATTCAGTTGTTTCATCATTTCAACCCTGCACACGGCATAAAACTTAACATTCACTTCCTCGTCTTCAATTGGAACAGCTACACGGTTTGTTTTTTTTAAGGCAGGAAGATGGTCTGCCTGTTCACTGTAATCCGTTGCGAATGCTGGAAGTGTTGAATATGCAATTATATCCCTCAGGTCTGTAATGTCATCCTGCTCAATAAACTTTGCATCGGGAATTGCATGCTTAACCGCATTGGACCAGAATCCAAGTTCTGAAAGCATTATGAAGGTTTCGCCTGCAAGTTCTTTGAGTTTTACAGATTTACGATTGGCCAGGCTGTGACTTTTTGGAAGCAATACTTTGAGATGTTCTTCAAAAATCTCTGTTGCAAAAAAGCGTTCGTCCGAGCGGTTAATTGTTGTGATTATAATTTGAGCCTTGTCTTTTTCCAGCAGTGAAAAAAGCTCATCATTTTCGTTTTTCACTTGGCCGGTTATTTTAGTCTTTGGAAAAGTCTTGTTAAACTTTTGAGTCAAAACATAAAGCGGCATTGGCGCAATTGAAGCAATTTTAATTTCCCGGGTCTTGTTGTAAAAATCAAGAACCTCATTTTCCATCTCGTTCTGAAGCGCAATAATTCGGCGGGCATAGTCCACGGCAAGTCGGCCGGTCTGATTCAAAGAGATTGTATTTTTCGTCCTGTCAAAAAGTTGTACTCCAAGAATATCTTCCAGTTTTTGAAGAGAACGCGTAAGTGACGGCTGCGTTACATTCACAATTTCACTTGCGGCAACAAGCGTTCCACTGTCAGCAAAGGCGACAAGATTTTGAAGGATGTAAGTTTCTATCATATTAATATTTTAGCATGAGATTTGCTATGCGCAAGCCGCGAAAGCGGCGTGTTAAATAATTTCTACTCATGCAAACGAGCGAAGCGAGTATGCGTGCAACGTATACTGTGATAAAAAACTTTGATTGTTCAAATGACGATTCCTTAGGTTATATTAAAAATCACAAGGAGCAAACAAATGGCAAAGACACTTATTCTTTATTTTTCAGTATACGATTCAACACGGCGCCTGGCAGAAGAAATCGCCCGTCAGACTGGCGGCGACCTTCTGGAAATTGAACCGGTAATTCCTTACGACAAAAACCGCGACCACTATGACGCGCTGGCAGCCTATGCAAAAAAGGAACACGACGAAGATCAGCGTCCTGCAATCAAAAATGCAATTGACCTTTCTGACTACGACACTGTTTTTATCGGTTACCCGATGTGGTGGTACACCTTCCCTATGATTATCTACACGCTTTTTGACACTGTGAATTTTTCGGGAAAAACAGTCGTGCCATTCAATACCCACATGGGAAGCGGCGACGGCGGAACCTATAAAACCGTTCGTGAAAAGGCAAGGGGCGCAACCGTTCTTGAAGGTCTTCCTGTTTCTATGAAAGAAGCAGAAGGCGGTGCCGGCAAGTCTGTAGAAAAGTGGCTTACAAAGCTTGGGCTTAAAAAATAAAATCTGGGCGCAACCGCCGGCAAGCGGCGGTCGGGCTTTTCGCACTTCGCCGTCTTGCGCGGCTCATTCCTACGCTTACGCTTCGGAACTGCTTCGCAGGTGCTACAATCCCTTGCGCATCTTACACATAAATATCTGGAGGAAAACTTATGAAAAAGACAATTTCAAACACGGTAAAAATTGCCGCGCTGGCAATGGCAGCCTCACTTACTTTTGCAGGCTGTTCAAAAGGTAAAGACGCTCTTGTTATTCAAAAGCAGGGCGTGTTCACATCTGGAGGAAGTGTAACAGAACCTGTTGCAGGCAGATATGCTCCCGAAAAAAGCTGGCTTGACCCAACCCGTGCTGGAAACACAGCCCACATTGATCACGCAAATACTTTCTATCAGATTCCAGCCGGAAAAACAAAGAATCCGATTGTTTACCTTCACGGCTACGGACAGAGCAGAACCGGCTGGCAGACAACGCCTGATGGTCGCGAAGGCTGGAGCGACATTTTCCTTCGCAAAGGCTACCCTGCATTTTTAGTAGACCAGCCGCGCCGCGCTTCTGCAGGCTCAACTTCACGCATGGCAAGCGCAGGCGGAATTGACGCATGGGGAGAAGACGGAAAATCCTACATGCCGGGAGACCAGGCATGGTACACACATTTTAGAATCGGACTTGTCTCTCCAGAGCGTTACGAAGGCTCTGCTTTCCCTGCCGGAGAAGAAGCGCAGAACCAGTTTTTCCGTCAGATGACACCCAACACCGGCGACTATGATGAAAAACTTTTCGGCTCTGTTTTGAGCAAGGTTCTTTCTGACGCAAAGGCAATGACAGGCAAAAAATCAATCTACATCACCCACTCACAGGGCGGCAGAGTGGGCTGGCAGACCGACACCGAGAATATGGCGGCAATCGTTGCAATCGAACCGGGCGGAACTCCAGTTGTGGGAAGCGAAGAATACAAGAAATTCCTTGCGGCAAAAATTCCTATGGTCATCTACTTCGGCGACTACATAGACAACGGACCTGAAAACATCATGAGCACGGGCTTTTGGAAGAATGTCCGCGACACTGCCATTGACTTTGCAGAGCACTACAATGCCGACGGCGGAGACGCGACTGTGGTAGACCTTCCCAAAGCGGGCATTACGGGCAACAGCCACTTTATGTTCCAGGAGACCAACAACAGGGAAATTGCAGACCACATAGAAAACTGGCTTAATGAAAGGGGGCTTTAATATGAAGAAAATTTTATCAATTCTAATCAGCATGGCATTTTGTTTTAGCGTAAGCGCAAAATCCAGGGGAGATACTATGGCATTGGATAGCAGGAGCAAAAGCATTGTAGAAATTTCAGCCTACATTGCAGTAAGCAATCTTGACGGATTAAAAAAGGCAATGGAAGAAGGGCTTGAAGCAGGGCTTTCTGTAAACGAAATTGGAGAACTCTGCGTACAGTCTTATGCTTACGTAGGTTTTCCACGCAGCCTTCTTGCAGAAGGTGTTTTGACTTCGATTGTAAAAGAAGCGGACGAAAAAGGAAAGGAACTTGAATGGGGTGAGAAAGCAAAAGAAGTTCCGTCTGACCTTGAAAAATACGAATACGGCAGAGAAAAAATCAATTCTCTCTTTGGCAGAAACGCAAAACAGAGCCGTCCGGTTTCCACAGACTACAATTCTTCCACCGATATTTTCCTGAAAGAACATCTCTTTACTGACATTTTTTACAGGGGCGTTCTTTCGGACAAGGAAAGGGAACTTTCCACAGCGACAATGCTCGCATCTCTTGGCAATGTAAACCCGATGTTTACTTCACACACTCAGGGAGCCTTCAAAAACGGAAACAGCAAAGAAGAACTTGAAGAGATGGCTTTGATTGTCGGCAAACTGATCGGAAAAAAAGAAGGCAGGAATGCAGAAAACATCGTAAAACAGGTAACAGGAGCAAAGTAATGAAAGGCATGAAAAAAATATTATTCGCATTGTGCGCGTCTTTGAGCCTTATATCCTGCGCAAAAAATGAAAGTCAGAAAGGAGAAATTAAATTGGAAAACAAAACTTCAGTACAGGCGACAGACATAAACGATTATGCAAAAAAATCTATGTTCGCTGTCGGAAAACCAAACGAGGCTTTTTCTAAATATTTTAGCGGAGACAGCTATCTTGAAGTTCTCAATACTTCATCCGCATTCGTGGCGAATGTAACATTCGAGCCTGGCTGCCGCAACAACTGGCACATTCACCATACCGAAGCCCAGATTCTTATAGGCGTTGGAGGACGAGGCTGGGTTCAGATTGAAGGAGAAGAAGCAAAACCCCTCAATGCCGGCGAAGTAGTCTGCATTGAACCTGGCGTTAAACACTGGCATGGAGCTGCAAAAGACAGCTGGTTCAGCCATTTAAGCATCTCTGTTCCCAAAGACGACGGAAGCGGAAAAAGCGGAACCGACTGGCTTGAAGCAGTAAGCGACGAAGCCTACGGAAAATTAGACTAGGAGAATAAGACATGAGAAAGACTTTTTCTACTATTTTATCAATCACATTGCTGACAGCTTCTATTGTTCTTTCGGGGTGTGCGTCCGCAAAATCGCAGAACAGTCCGACTGATAATGCTGTGGTTTCCACACAGGCGGGAAAAATCCGCGGAAGTGTTACAAAAAGCGGTGTTCTTTCGTTTAAGGGAGTTCCCTATGCTGAGGCCAACGAGCGTTTTGTACCTGCAAAGCCTGTGGCGAAATGGGAGGGAATTCGCGATGTGACCGAATACGGAAAAATCTCTCCTCAGATGGAATTCATGTCTTCAAACATGCTGAGCGATGAGATTTCAGACAACAACTGCCAGAACCTCAATATCTGGACTCCTGGTCTCGACAAGAAAAAGCGGGCGGTCATGGTCTGGCTTCACGGAGGCGGATTTTCATCGGGTAACGCGCAGGAAACGACTGCCTATGACGGCGAAAACCTTGCACAAGCAGGCGATGTGGTTGTAGTAAGCGTAAATCATCGTTTGAACATTCTTGGCTTTTTTGACCTTTCTAAATACGGTGAAAAATATCGCTATTCTGGAAACGCTGGGGTTCAGGACATCATCGATTCACTTACATGGATTAAAGCTAACATCGTAAACTTTGGCGGTGACCCGAACAATGTAACAATATTCGGAGAATCTGGCGGTGGAGCGAAAGTGCTCACCCTTATGACAAGCCCACATGCAAAAGGTCTTTTCCACAAGGGAATCATTGAAAGCGGTTCAACTGATACTATGGGAGTTGTCTTTACAAAACAGAATGTTGCCCGTTATGTAACAGACGAAACCCTCAAATCACTTGGAATTACTCAAGACAATATAGAAGAAATTCAGAAAGTGCCTTTTGAACGCCTTCTTACAGCCGGAGAAGCAGTGCTTGCAAAGGCTGCAAAAGATTTAGAAATTGACGGAGCTTTTGGACCTGGAACTGCCCTTATGTGGGAACCGGTTGTAGACGGCGACTTTATGCCTACTGACCCGGTTTCCAAAGATGGCTTTGCTTCTGGCGGAAAGGGAATTTCTCTTCTTATCGGAAGCAACCTGAACGAGTGGACAAGTGTTCCACTCCTTGCAAAATCAGCTGAAGAAAAAGCCCGTCTTGAAAAACTCTCTGAAACTGAAATTCTTGCAGAGGCACAAAAACTCTACGGAGACAAGGCAGAAAAAGTCATTGCAGAGTACAAAAATGCATATCCTGAAAAGGAGCTCTACAACGCACTTTTAATAGATACAATGATTCGCCTTCCAATTCTCAAAATAACTGCGGCAAAAGCTGACCAGAAATCAGGAGATGTTTATTCATACATCTTCGGCTACGGTTCTCCTTTCAGCTTCCATACTTTTGAAATTCCTTATGTATTCAATAATGCTGGAACCAGCGTCATGGGAACAATTTCAACAGATGTTGAAAAAGACAAAAAAATCGCAGAACTGATGAGCGGAGCCTGGATTTCATTTGCAAAGACAGGAGAACCTGGAACTGAACTCACAGGAAAATGGGATTCCTACTCCCGTAAAAACGGAGCCGTGATGATTCTGGATGAAAAGAGCATTCTTACCCACCACCACGACGAAGCCCTGCTAAAACTGCTCGCACCGGAATATGAGTGGTAGAAAAATCGGGGCTTGAGAAAGCCCTGAAGGGTGCAAAATGAAACGCATTTTTACGATTTTATTTTCAGCGGTGATTTTTATGACTTTTTCTGAAAATACTTTTGCCCAAAAGCAGACTAGCGAAAGCAACAACCTCGTTCTTGTCAAAGGCGGAACTTTTCTTTCCACATCGGATACGAAAAATCCCAATGATTACAAGCAGCACCGCGAAACTGTCGAGGATTTCTACATCTCAAAATATGAAGTCACGGTCGACCTTTACAAAAGCGTTACCGGCAAGAATCCCACTTCCGCCCGCGACACGACGGACGAGATGAGGCGACCGGTGGAAAACATCTCTGGCTATGACTGCATTGATTTTCTGAACGCATTGAGCCGTCTTGAAGGCTTTGAGGAATGTTACAGCTTCAAAAACGGAAAATGGACTTGCGATTTCTCAAAGAACGGCTACAGGCTTCCTACACTGCCCGAATGGGAATATGCCGCCCTCGGAGATTCTTTGTCAAAGGGCTACAAATATTCGGGCAGCGACAAAATAAGCGAAGTCGGCTGGTATGACGAAAACTCTGGCGGACATGTTCACCAAGTAGGGCTTCTGAAGCCCAACGAGCTTGGGCTTTACGACATGAGCGGAAATGTGGGCGAACGCTGCTGGAATCCGTCATACAAGGGTGAGAATCCCGCACATATAGGTCGGGGCGGCTGCTGGATTTTCTACGAGGGCTACTGCACCCCAGACTACCGCTTTGTTACGACGGAAAACTACACGGGAGAAGGACTGGGGCTTCGCCTGGTGCGGTCAAAAAAGTAGGCACAAGAGGGGTACAAAATGAAAGGAAAACTGGCAATACTGACAGCACTCTTTTTACTTTTTTCCTGTAACGCAAACAGGGCGAACGCAAACAACATTGCTTCAAAAGGAAAGAACATGATGGCAAGCGACATTACCACAGAAACAAAAATCCGTGACATAATTTCAAATCCAAGCCTCGGCGACTGGGGACGGCTTCTCTTCCCTGCAAGCGAAGGCTACTGGTCGGGCTACACGCTGGGAGATTTGCAGCTCACCTGGTACAGCCACATAAATCCCCAGAAGACCGTGGAAATCGTGCGCTGTGTGGCGGAGTGCGCGGAAAACGGCGAGCAGGTCTTTTTTGACATTTACAGCGAAGAAGAAAAACAAGCATGGCAGAGAAGCGGACGCGGATATTCGGCTGGAATGAGTAAAATCCCGTATCTGTATGTCGCGGAAATCGGCGGTTTTGAACTCGACACAAACACGCGGGAACGCAAAGCCGCACGGCTTCCGAATGCCACCGTTCCGTTCAGTTATCTGACCTACTCGCACGAGAATTCACCTATGCTTCCAATTTACGAAAAGATTTCTGCCTTTATGACGAATATAAGTTGACAAAATATAGGTTTTTGAATACTATAAGTAGCATAATATGACTGCAAAAGAAATAAAATCAACAGGTTCACATTATACTCCACCATTATTAGCAGATTTTGTTGCAAAAGAGATTCGGCATATATCTTTTGTAGATAAGCCTCGAATACTTGACCCTGCCTGTGGAAATGGCAGTCTGCTTCAAGCCATAAAAAAGAATATTCCTGACTCTGTGTTGTTCGGTTTTGATTTGAATGAACAAGCAATCGCAGAAACAAAAAAAATTCAAAATGTAACCGCACAGAAAATAAATTTTCTTGATTATGCCTTGGAATATGACGACAACTCGCTTTTTTCTTCGGAACAAGCAAAATATGATATTGTCATTGCAAATCCACCTTATATACGAACACAGGTTTTGGGAGAAAAAAAAGCGCGGCAGATTGCCAAAACTTTTTCACTAGATGGCAGAATAGATATTTATTATGCTTTTTTAGAAGGAATTTACAGAGTTTTAAATACGAATGGCATCGTCGGAATCATTATTTCAAACCGTTTTATGACCGTGAAAGCTGGAAAAATTGTTCGCCAAAGGCTTTTCGAGCATTTTGATGTTCTAAACATTTGGGATTTTGGCGATACAAAATTATTTTCTGCGGCGGTTCTCCCTGCTGTTTTGCTGTTGCGAAAAAAATCCGCATCCGTTAATACAATTCCCAAAATGACAAGCATTTATTCAACAAAAGAAAAAGCTGACAAAAGTGTTGAAAATATCTTTGAGACTGGATTTGAAAACGGAGTTTTTTCTGTCGGTGATACAAATTATCGAATAAAAGTCGGTGAACTTGACACTGATGGTGATGTTTGGAAAATCAAGACCGCAGAAAGTTCTGAATGGCAAAAGACGGTAGCCTCGCACACGGCTATGACTTTCGGCGATATAGGAAAGGTTCGTGTAGGAATAAAGACGACAGCCGATAAAATTTTTGTCAGAAAAGACTGGCAATCTCCTAAGCCAGAACTTTTAAAACCTTTAGTGACGCATGATGACGCACGGCGTTTTAAATCATTTAGACCAAATTACAGTGTTTTGTACACGCACGAAGTAAAAAATGGCAAGAAATGTGCTATTGATATTTCGCAATATCCTATTGCCGAAAAATTTTTACTGGAAAATAAAGAGATTCTAGAAAGCAGAACTTATATTAAAAAGGCAAAAAGAAATTGGTATGAAATTTGGGTTCCTCAGCAACCTGAAAACTGGAAAAAGACAAAACTTGTTTTCCCTGACATTTCGGAGAAGCCGATTTTTTGGATAAGCTCTGACGATGAAGTCATACAAGGAAATTGCTATTGGATTATTTCTGACAAAAATGAGGATGATTTGTTATGGCTTGCACTTGGAGTTGGAAATTCATCATTTATTGAAGAATTTTATGATGTCAATTTTAACAACAAACTGTATGCGGGAAGAAGAAGATTTATGACACAGTATGTCGAGAATTTTCCTCTTCCAAATCCAAATTTAGATACTTCAAAGGAAATTATCTCTCTGTCAAAAAAGATTTTTTCATTAATTGACAAGATAGATACTACTGATTTACAACAAAGGCTAAATAAATTGGTTTATAAAGCATTCGGTTTATAATAATCCTCTTGGAAGCGGAATCTGAATTTTCTTGTTCACCGTCTTTCCGCCAAACTGTTGAAAATGCTCAAAAAATTCTTTGCCTGTTGATAGATAAAGTCCTTTGATTTTTACAGTTGTATCAATAATTTCTGCATCAAAAATTGCGTATCGAATATCGCAATGCCGAATTTTCATTCCTGCAACTGTAAAATCACAAAATTCCTCGCTGGCAGGCGACACCAACCCTAAATCTATTGTCGGAGAAGTCTGCAATTTCAATTCCAAAAGTTGATTCACAATATCAGGAAATTGACCATTGTCTTCATATTGCTTGTAGCCAAGGACTTCACAAACGGCTTTTTGTAAAGATGCTCCTCGATTTCTCTCTTGGTCAGTACCAGGATTTTCAAAAGTCATGCCTATCAATTTTTGAAGCCGCGCATATAAGGCTGAAATTGACAGGAAATTTTCTATGCAGGGAACATAAGCAGGTGAATCAAGGCAAGTCGGAAGCGTATATTCTTCTTGTACGAAATTTCTCAGGAGTTCAGTATCGGATTGAGAATACAAACAACCGCCCATACCATTTGTATTCAGCCGTGCCTGAAATTTTTGTGTGAGTGTTCCTGTCGTATCATAATTTGCTAACTGAATTCCATTTACGACAACTACATTTGTTAGGATATTATTCTCTTCTCTTATCAAAACATATCTGCGATTCGGATTTATTTCTTCGTTCCAAATCTGAAGATTGTCACTTTTTTGAATATAGGTATCAAAATCCTGACCTAAAAATCTCGGTTGCGTTTTTAAAAATGTTTTGGGAATTGGATACCCAAGTATTTCACAAATCCTTGATTTTACAATTTTTGAACGAGTTCTTATCGGTAGCCCTGCAGTGCTGAATCCAAGCAGTCCCTCTCGTAAAATAATTTCCAAATCATCATTCGGAATATAAAGATTCTCAGGAACAGAATTATATATTGTAAGTCCACTTATTTTTATAAGTTTTGTATATTTATTCATCATTCTTCCTTGTTGTCAGCAAATCTTGAATCGTTATATCCATAAAATTTGCAAGTGTATTGAGTGTTGATAAAGTCAAATTTCGTTCACACCGTTCTATTGAGCCGATATATGTTCTATGAAAACCTACCAATGCTGCAAAATTTTCTTGAGATAAATGCTTTTTTTCACGGAAGATTTTGATATTATCCGCAATAATTGTTCGATAATCTTTTTCGTCCATCATAATTATTTTATAGAATGATGATTATATGTCTACAGATTATAAGTAGCATTTATACTCATGGTTTAATACAGCGATTCCGTGACTTCTTCCTGCTTTGCGTTCAGAATCTTGCTCACCGCCGATTTTCCGTTTGAGAGCGACACTTTCCGTTTGTACAGTTCCTTCGGCATATCCGAGAAATAATTTGTTCCCGCCCGCGAACCGTCAAAAGACAATGCCCACGAAATATTTTTGAGTTCAGCTTGTCAAGTTCGGCAAAGAAACGCTTGACGACTTGCTCATTGCGAAGAAAGAAAAAATCATCGCGGGGCACTGGAGCTTTCAAAAAAAGGTTACAACGCATTCGCTCTGATTTATAGACCCGGCGCACAGACGGCCTGCCAGGACCTTGCACGGACAATTGCATTTCTTCACCAGAACTCATTCCCCCTTGGTATTGATATGACAGGCTTTTCTCTTTGGGGCGGAAGTGCAGGAGCAAGAATGGCAGCCTGGCTAGGCTCACTGGGAACAGAATACTTTGGTGAACAGTCGTATCCTCGACCCGCCGCTGTCATCATGCAATACACAGGCCTTGGTGAAGTCTACGGAAATGAACCTCCCACTTATAACTGCGTTGGAACGAACGATGGAATTGCTTCCTTCAAGACAATGGAACGCCGCATAAATGCAATCAAGGCAAACGGAACAGATGCACAGATAGAAGTTTTCCGTGGTTTAGGACTTGGACAAGGAACCGTCGCTGAAGGCTGGATAGACAATGCGGTAAAGTTTTGGGAAAAGCAGAATGAGTAGCTGAAATGTGTGAGCCCTGAGTATGCGCACGGCGAATAGCACCTTGCGAAAGTTTGATTGTTCAAGGCAGGTATATCTCTGCTATCATTTAATCATACGGAGGACACAAGATGAAATTAAAATCAATTCTTATGGCAACAGCGATTATGATTCTTACATCATGCAGTCTGATTGCACAAAACTCACAAAACTCAAAAACTCTGGTTATATATTTTAGCTGGGGCGGAACTACAGAAAAAATGGCAAAGATGATTGCCTCGACCACGGGTGCAGAACTTTTTAAGATTGAGCCGACAAAAGCCTATCCTACAAGCTACACACCTTGCACCGAAGTTGTAAAAGAAGAGCTGGACAAGGGCATTTTCCGCGAGGTAAAAAGGGCTCCCGATTTTTCAAAGTACGACACAATTTTTGTGGGCGTTCCTGTCTGGTGGCATACAGCACCAACCCTTATGACGCATTTTCTTGAAAATCATTCTGCCGACCTTAAGGGCAAAACTGTCATTCCTTTTTTGACCTATATGGCGACCTACCGCGACGAAACTCTTCAGGCTCTTGTAGACGCGACGCCGACTGCAAAGCACCTTGAAGGCTTAGGAACAACAAATCCAAACCAAAAGGAAGTGGATGCCTGGCTCAAAAAGATTGGGTTAGGAAAATAATTTTTAGGAGATATTTTTATGGATTATGTAACATTATCAAACGGCATAAAAATGCGTCGTTCGCTAACGCGAACTTACCGAGTTTCCGCTTCGCGAAAACTCGCGCAGGAACAGGAGGCCTAAAATGGAATATAAGACTTTATCTAATGGAATTAAAATGCCTGTTTTGGGCTATGGTGTGTATCAGGTGACAAAGGAAGAGGCTGAACGCTGTGTTTCGGATGCGCTGGAAGTCGGCTACCGCTCGATTGATACGGCACAGAGTTACTTCAACGAGGAAGAAGTGGGGAACGCGATTGCAAAATCGGGCATTGCCCGGAGCAACATTTTCCTTACAACAAAAGTCTGGATTGAGCATTACGGCTATGACTCTTGCAAGGCTTCTTTAGAAGAGTCTCTTAAGAAACTCAAGACTGATTACATCGACCTCATGCTTCTTCATCAGCCTTTTAGTGATGCTTACGGTGCATGGCGCGCTCTTGAAGAGTTTTACGAGAAGGGAATTTTAAAGGCAATTGGAATCTCCAACTTTTATGCAGACCGCATGGTGGAGTTTGCGTCCTTCAACCGCATAAAGCCTATGGTGAATCAGGTGGAATGTCATCCTTTGAATCAGCAGATTGAGGCGAAAAAATGGAATGACAAATACGGCATTCAGCTTGAAGCCTGGGCTCCTTTTGGGGAAGGTCGTGGAGGGCTTTTTGAAAATCCTGTCTTAAAGGAAATTGCAGCCGCTCACGGAAAATCAACCGCTCAGGTAATGCTTCGCTGGCACTTGCAGAGAGGAATTGTGGTTATTCCAAAATCAACCCACAAGGAACGCATGGCAGAAAACCTGAATGTCTTTGATTTTACCCTCACTGCCGAAGAGATGGCAAAAATTACTGCTCTCGATACTGCAACAAGTTCTTTCTTCAGTCATCAGGATCCTGCAATGGTGGAATGGTTCGTAAAAATGGTTGAAGAGCGGAAGAAGCAGCAGAATTCTTCAAAAGAAAAGAAGGCATGGTAGAAAAGCGAAGAAATCAGTTATGATGTTCCCCGTGATGGTTGCACTTAGCTTCAAAGTCTGGCTGTAACCCGGGGACATATTCAACACATCCTATTCCGGTTTCGTACTTTATTCCGACAGGTGTCAAATTCCAAAATAGGCAGTTTAATGCCTGCAAGGAGAACGAAATGGAAACAAGAAATGTTTTTATTCAGGTTATAAAAAAGCCTGCAAGAAAAGCCGGTTTTACGTTGTTGCGGGCTACGGCTTCGCCCCAGAACAAATTCAAACATTTGTTTTCGCGCGCTCACCTTTTAAATCCTTAAGCCAGCTATCAAAGTCTATCGAAAAATCTTTTTCTTCTATAAATATATCACTATGAATCAAGTAAAAATTCTTCTGTGGATTTAGACGCAATAATATAGAAGAAAAACTTATCAAAAAAGTTTCACATTCGCTGAAGGCGCTTACAAAATTAAAAATTAAAGATGATTTTGACGGTTGTAAAATAACAGCTTATTATGCAAGATTGACAAAGTATCAATTTGCATTAAAATAAATCTGTGTTAAATAGAAGATTTTTGCTGGCATCCTTGTTGATTTCTTTGTTTTCCTTTGGATTTTTAGTTTCATGCGATTCAGTTTCATGGGCAGAGGAAAACTCTGAATATATAAATTCAATAACATCAGAAGATTTTCAGTCCGTGGAGGAACAAAAGCTTGCGGATGAAGCCTGTGCTCCGACAAACGGTTTCTATAATTGCGGTTTTTATGATAAGAAAATTCTGGATGCAATTTATAAATACAGAAAGCAAAAAGGTCTGGCTTCCATCATGTACTATGATTCGGGCTTGCATAAAATCTGCATAACTCATTCAAAAAAAATGGCAAATAAAAAGCAGATTTTTAATATAAATGTGAAAAAAATATCTGCTGGCTATAAATTCGTTGCTCAAAATGTTGCTTTTAGCAAGATTATGACTATGGATGATGTTGCAGTCGATGAAATTGTAAATCTTTGGGCTTCAAATTCCCGAACCAGAAAAAATCTTGAAAATCCAGATGTGAATTGGTTTGCTGTCAGTAGTGTAAATAAGTCTGGAGCAAATAATGTCAGCGACGGTTGTTATTACACTTTGATTCTTGCAAAAAAATGATAGAACACGGCTTTGTTGTAAAAACAATGGAGCACAAAACAAGGGCTTTGTCTCAAAAAATGCCCCAGGCGACAGCGACTCTGTAGCAGTTGTCAAAGTAAATTGTAATAATTGAAGTTACATCAAAAATCTGTTAGAATCGGCGTATGAAAATAAGCAGCAAATTTACGGTGGCGGTTCACACGTTGTTGTGCATTTACCGTTTTAACAAAGAATACAAGGTTACCTCGGATTTTATTGCCGGAAGCACTGGCGTAAATCCTGTGATTATACGGCGGACGCTCATTTCGCTCAAGGCGGCGGGTCTTGTGAACGTTGCGGCCGGAACTGGCGGAGCTGAGCTTGCGGTAAAGCCGGAGGATTTTACACTTTTTGACATTTACAAAGCTTCGGGCAGCATGGAAGAAAATATTTTTGGTTTTCACGAGCAGCCGAATCCCGCGTGCCCTGTTGGCGGAAACATTCACAACATACTCGACTCCCACCTTGCGGACGCACAGAAAGCGTTTGAGCAAAAGCTTGCAACGGTAAAATTTTCCGACCTTGCGGCAGAACTAAAAAAGGCGGAATCTGCGGAGAAATAACAGATTGGCGTTCCCACAATGCTTTGCATACGTGGCGGTCCGGCAATCACCTCCGGCGCTTGCCGTCGCTATGTCCGCAACTTGCTGCGCGCGGTCCTCACTTCGTTCG
>OIZX01000904.1_pt1 | contig 17412 bp, 17 predicted proteins | sample 1588621 | NCBI WGS metagenome assembly OIZX01 (sample SAMN03283276) | human gut metagenome | biome: human-associated habitat; material: feces | host: Homo sapiens | place: Peru | collected 2012
TTATCACTATTATTAACAGCCTTAAAAGTTTTTTCTTTATCCCAATGTTCTTGCCATTTCTTTTCTATTTTTCTATAATTATACATCACTCTTACCTTCTTTCCAAATATAATATCTGCCTAACAATCCATAACAAATAACAATTAAAAGTAATAATAATACAATTCCAATTACTACTTGCAATATAAATCCTTTAACCAATCTTACTACAATAATATAAGTTGTAGAAATAATAAATGTATTAATAAGACTATAAGCCCATACAAACTTCTTATAATTAATTTTCTTTATATTCAAATGATACACACCCTTAAGATAATATAACTCCTGAGGAACTTTATTTTTATTATACTTTTGTTTCTTTCTAACAAATAAAAAATAATTTAATACAAATATAAGAAAAAAAACTATCAAATACTCAAAAAATGGATTCATAGACACCTTCACCTTTCACATATAAATATTAGCACATATCTATAAAATTGACAATATTTTATTTCTCTTTTTATAAATTTTAAACAAAGAAATCAAAAATAGTATGAGTTTAATTCCATACTATTTTAAATATTACACAGTATCAATATATTCAAGCAAATTTAAAAACATATTAATAAATTTAGGCTCAAGTTTATATTTCTTTAACTTCCTAATAGCAATTCTTTTCTTTTTAATAGTCATATTACTAAACATAATATCATCTACTTTTTCTTTGATAATTGTTTCAATTTCCAGATCATCAATAATACCCTTTATATCGTAATTAATTAATTTTACAGCTTCTACTTCTATGTTATTACCACTAACATTAACTATAACTGTAGCACTAGTAGCAACATTATTAATAACTACTATCAAATCAGATTTATCTAAATAAGATTGTACAGGATAAGAAACATCATTAACAGATACATTAACATTACTATTACCAGTATTTTTAAATCTTATTCTATAATTTCTATTATTAGGAATACTATATTGAGTATCAATAGGCGTCATTTTATATGTATAATTATCTTTCTCATACTTAAACTCTAATTTAGTCAAATAATGAACCTCATTCTTATAATCATTACTAATACCATCATCCTCATATAAATTATATACCCCATCACAACCTGGAAATATAACAAATTCCATATTAATAGGATTAGTCCAACTCATATCAAGCGATAAAGGAATAATACTACCCTCTCTACAAAATACAGGATAATCCTCATCTTTATAAAAACTCATATAATACTTATTTCCAGGATATTTTCTACCAGTAAGAAAATCATACCACGTTCCCTTAGGAATAAACATTTTTTGAACTACTCTATTCATAACATCATTTTTAGTCTTAGTAATAGGAATAACCAACATCTCAGTACCTAAAAAATACTGATTTCTATACCTAGGCTCATCATATATTTTAGGATAACTATAATATAACGGTTGTATCAAAGGACTACCACTCTTATGATATATATAAGATTCAGTATATAAATAAGGTATTAATTGCATTCTTAAATTCATATATTTTTTTGTAATCTCTCTTAAACTCTCATTCCATCTCCAAGGTTCTCTCTTATAATATTTGCCACCTTCACTAGATAATAAAAATATAGGACTAAAAGTACCAAATTGTATATATCTTAAATACAACTCATCATCTTCAATTCCACCATAATATCCTCCAATAGGATGAGCTATAAAACTTATCCCCATATTAGATGCAGATGCATTATAGAATGGTAAAATATTTAAAGTATTAAAATCAACCTTAGTTTTGCCACTAAATATAATAGGATATCTATGCATACTAATTCCAGTATTTCTACACATATTAATACCTCTTTGATTTAACATAGTCTCACAAGCAACATAATAATAATGATTTAGCATAGCTAAATTATTCTTATCATTTGGATTATTATAGTCCAAATTAAATATATTAATACCAATACCATATAAACTTCTGACATATTGATTAAAATATAAATTTATATTATCCATATTAAATGGTATTATACTCTTACCATTAATTCCTTTAAAAGGATTAACCGTAACACCAAACTTAATGTTATTTTTTTTTAAAAAATTAGAAATTTCTATTCCATTAATAACTTCATTATTAAACGTATAAGAATTATTTTTTTGCCATTTGTCCCCTAATAAAAACACCGATAATCCAATACCTTCATTATAAAAATTCTTAACTACATCATATACATCTTTAGTAGTATATTCTTCATTTTTATACCACCAGTTTCCCAAAGCATATCTTGGAATTAAAGGAGGATACCCACATAAAGTATAATAATCCTGTAAACATAATCCTAAATCCTTTTTATACATAAATACATATATATCTAATATGTCTTTTTCTCTTTCTACAAATTCCATAGAATTCTTTAAAACATAAGAATTACTATCATCTAATACTGCAAACCCATCAGTAGAATAAAGTCCTTTATCTAGTTTTAATTTAGAAGAAAAATCATCCAATGAGTAATTGATAGCGCCAAAATTTCTGCTCTCGGGATGTCCATAATACCAAACTCTATCGGTACCTTTTAAAGTAATTCTTAAATTACTTCCAGGAGTAAACTTGGAAGACTTAAAACTTTTTTCTTTTACATAATCTATAACAAAGTACTTAGTACTAATTTGAATTAAAGTTTCACTATTACTTACAGTAAACATTGATTTGGGAAAATTTCTAAATACAACATTTTGCGTAGCTCTATCCTCAAATTTACCACTAGGACTATACTCTAACCGAGCTAATCTATCAGTTAGGATAGATATGCGATAGTTTTTACCTAAAATAATATTATCTTTTCTAGCAATTAAATTTTTATTATTTTTTACAAAATAGTCTCCCATACTAGCCATACTATCACCCTTTATTTTCTTATAAATATTTTACCAAACTTTTTAAAAAAAGTCATTATTAATTTGAATTTTTTATTTTATTAATAACAAATTCAAATAAACTAATCTATTTTCTTGTTTGCTTCCAACTTATTTATTTTTATTCCTTTTTTTGAAAACTTTTCTTCATACTCAGTTGTAATATTAAATACATTCTCCCTATGTAAATCATTAGTCAAATATGTTATACTGTAACCATTTTCCTTTAATGAAGTAACTGAATAATTAAATAAACCAATGTTATCTGTCTTCATTTCAATATTCGCAATATTGTTTTTAAATATTTTATCATAAGCACTTAAAAATTTTGGACTAGTTAATCTTCTTTTTGCATGCCTATCTTTAGGCCATGGATCTGAAAAATTTAAATATAGTTTACTTATTTCATTTGCAAATACTTCATCTATTCTTTCGGCATCCATTCTGATTAATTTTAAATTTTCTATCTCTAATTCGTTTGATTTTTGAATAGCTCTTACTATAACACTATCAAATTTTTCTATTCCTACAAAATTTATATTAGGAAATTGCAAGGCATTTTTAATTATAAAATCTCCTTTACCCATTCCAATTTCTATATATATTGGGTTATTATTTTTAAATACATTTTGCCAATTGCCAATTAATTCATAAGGGTTATCTATGTAATGTGTTCCTTTTGCTATTATTTCTTTTGCACCTTTTACATTTTTTAATCTCATTATTCATCACCGTCTTCTTCTTTGTAGTTTGATTTAAATAAATCTTTTTCATCATCTTCTTCTACTTCTATTTTACTTATATCTGGTAAATCATCTTTACTTGATAAGCCAAAATAATCTAGAAAATCATCTGTAGTTTTATATAATATTGGTCTTCCTGGTAAATCTGATCTTCCTGCTTCTTTTATTAAACCTTTTGCTAATAGTTTTCTTATTATGTAAATTGAGTCTACTCCTCTTAATTCATCTATTTGAGCACGAGTTATTGGTTCATTATATGCTACAATAGCTAGAGTTTCTAAAGAGGTTTGACTTAATAGTCCGTTTTCTGGATTGTCTAACAATTTTTCATAATAAGCCTTGTGTTCTTGCTTTGTTGTTAGTTTAAATGTATTTCCTAAATAATTTATTCTTAATCCTCTATTATTTTCTTCATAATAGTTTTTTAAGTTTAATACTAGTCTTTTTGCTTCTTCTGATACATTTCCAACTAAAAATGTTCTTGCAGCATCTCCATTATATCCATTTTTTAATGCTACTAAGTCTACACTTACTATATCTCCATCTTTTATTATTGTTTTCTTTGATGGAATTCCATGTATTACTACATCATTTACTGAAATACATGTTGATGCTGGATATGGTGGTATTCCTCTTATTCCTGGATCATATCCTTTTTCTGCTGATATTGCTCCATTCTTTTTCATTGTTTCTTCAGCTATTTTGTCTATATCTGCTGTTGTCATTCCTGGTTTTATTGCTTCTTCTATTGCTTTATGTGTTAAAGCTGTTACTCTTCCAGCTTCTCTCATTAATTCTATTTCTTTTTTTGATTTTATTGTTACCATTTTTATTCTTCCCTTCAAAATATATAATTTGTAGTTTCGAAAAAATTGTTTATTTCAAAACTAGATGCGTATTAACAAACTTGCGTCTTTTTCCTTAGGCACAATACTAATATTAATATGTAGCTTGCTTATATTTAAGCAAGCTATTTAGACTATTTTTTTATGTCTCTTACAACATCATTTGCAACATCTTTTCCCATTCTATTTATTGATATACTAACTGTTTCTGTTCTTAGTACACCTTTTTCTTTATAATATTCTACTAATGGGCTTGTTTTTTCTTCATAAATTTCTAATCTTCTTTTTATTGCTTCTGGATCTGAGTCATCAGCTCTTTGTTTTAGTGGTGAACCACATTTGTCACAGATTCCTTCTTTTACTGGTGGATGTAATTTTATATTATATGTTGCTTTACAATCTTGATTTGTGCAAACTCTTCTTGTTAGCATCCTATCTATTATCTCTTCTTTTGGTGTTACTAGATTTATTACTAAATCTATTTTTTCACCTTTCTTAGCTAAGATTTTATCTAGTTTTTCTGCTTGTTCTATTGTTCTTGGAAATCCGTCTAATATTACACCATTTTTAGCATCATCCCATGTTAATCTGTCTTCAACCATTGGTACAGTTATATCATCTGGTACTAAATTTCCTTTTGATATATATTTGTCAGCTTCTACTCCAAGTGGTGTTTTCTCACTTATATTTTTTCTGAATATATCTCCTGTTGATATTTGTGGTAATCCTGTTTGTTCACTGATTAATCCTGCAACAGTTCCTTTTCCTGTTCCTTGTGCTCCTAACATAATTATATTCATATTTTTTCTTTCCTTTCTTGAGGTTCTAGCCTAATTTTTGTAGCTATTCCTTCTCTTTTTGGGATTATTCCCTTTTTTGACGACTATATTTTACTCTAAAACATAAAAAATAGCAAGTCTTTCTTGCTATTTTTTCCTTTTTTTATTATTTCATTCTACAAATTTTTCTTTTTTCCAAATGTTACTTCTTGAAATAAGAAATTTTTAACTTTTGTCCAAGTAACTTCTTGATGTAAAAATTCATTTACTTCATCTTCTACTTTTTGTTCATATGGTGTTAATTCTACTTTTATATCATAGAATAATACTGATTTTACTTTATTCCAAAAAGTATTTTTTGCAGGCAAGTTTGTTCCTGTACTTGAATTATTAATTGTATTCTCACCATTTATGTTTATTGCATTTTCGATTCCGATTCCATTATTTCCACAATTTTGAATTGGTTCATCTGTTTTTATTCCACCAAAAACACCTGAAACTTTTTCTATATTTGCCATATTTCTTCCTCCTTTGTGTTTATTTTTTCTATTATATTTATATAATAGATGTGTATTTTTTTCAAGTTATTTTATATTAAGTTTATATTACAAAAATATTACAATTGTAACATATCTATCCAATAACATATTCTACTTCTGCTTTTTTTATATTTACTTTTACTATTTTATTTTCTAACTCTTCATCTGTTTTATATTCTACTAATATATAATTTTGAGTATGTCCTTTATAATATCCTTCTTTATTTTTTTCTTCAAATAATACTTCTACATCTTTTCCGATTAAATTTTGATTATATTGTTTTTGATTTTCATTTGATAATTCAATTAATTTTTTACTTCTTTTTTCTTTTACATCACCTTGTATTTGATCTGGCATTTTTGCAGCAACAGTTCCTTTTCTTGGTGAATATGGAAATACATGCATTTTATAAAAGTTTATTTTTTTCAAATAATTATATGTTGTTTCAAAGTCTTCTTCAGTTTCTCCTGGAAATCCAACTATTATATCTGTTGTTAAAATTACATCATTATAGTATTTTCTTAATCTTTGAACAATTTCTTCAAATTCACTTGTTGTATATTTTCTATTCATTCTTTTTAATGTATTGTCACATCCACTTTGTAATGATAGATGAAAATGATGGCATATTTTTTCAAGTTTTATTAGTCTTTGCATAAATTCTTCTGTTATTATTTTTGGTTCTAATGAGCCCAATCTTATTCTTACTATTCCATCTATCTTATTTATTTCTTCTAATAAATCTATTAGACCTATATTTTCTTCAAAGTCTTTTCCATATGATGCAAGATGTATTCCTGTTATTACAACTTCTTTTATTCCTTTTTGTGCAATTTGTTCTATTTCTTTTATTATACTATCTATTTTTCTACTGCGCACTCTTCCTCTTGCATATGGTATTATACAATATGAGCAAAATTGGTTACATCCATCTTGTACTTTTATTACTGCTCTTATTTTTTCAGTATATGAAATTTGTCCCATATCTTCAAATTCTTTTTGGACTGATATATCTTGAACTGCTGTTAATTTTTGATTTTGTTCAAAATATTTTTCTACATATTTTACTATATCTCTTTTTTCTTCGTTTCCAAGTACAACATCAATTTCAGGCATCTTCTCTAGTTCTTCTTTTGAACTTTGAGCATAACAACCTGTTGCTACTATTATTGCATCTTTGTTCTTATCTTTTACTTTTCTTAAGGCTTGTCTTGATTTTCTGTCAGACATATTTGTAACTGTACATGTATTTACAACACATATATCTGATACATTATCTATTTCTACAATTTCATATCCGTTTTCTTGAAATTTTTGCATCATAGCATTTGTTTCATATTGGTTTACTTTACATCCTAATGTAATAAATGATACTCTTTTTTTCATTTCATTTCATTCCTTTTTATATTAGAGTTGCTCCTATAATTCCTGCATCGTTTTTGAATTTTGCAAGCTGAATTATTATATCATTTCTTTTGTTAAATAGCAAGTTTCCTGTTAAAAGTTGTTGTTTTAATGGTTCTAGTAATATTTCCTTATAATCTGCAAATCCTCCTCCTATTAATATTTTTTCTGGTTCAAATATATTAATCAGATTTGATATTCCTATTGCTAAGTTTTCTATATATTCATTTAAGAAATATTTTAATCTTACATCATCTTTATTATTTAATATAATTTTTATTATTTCTTCATTTCTAAGAGTTGTTAAATTGAATTCATATGCAATTTTTTCCTTAAATCGCTTTAGGCTTGCATATATTTCAAAACAGCCTCTTTTCCCACAATTACATTGTAATCCATTTTTCTGTATTATCATATGGCTAAATTCAAATCCTGGCACTTCCTTAGCTTCTAATACTTTTCCATTATATATTACAGCACCACCAACTCCTGTTCCAACACAAAGAAATAGTCCGTTCTCACATTCACTAAAGTTTCCATATTTTTGTTCTGCTAATGCTGAACATTTTGCATCATTTTTTAATTTTACTTTTGTTCCTGTTTCTTTTTCTATTATTGGTGTTATTTCATAATTTTCTATTCCTAAATTCACTGCTTTTATAATTGTTGTTTGATTTACTGTTCCTGGTACTGCTATTCCTACATTTTCTACAAAGTCCATTTTTTGATATTCTTTTATTGTTTGTATTATGAATTGTGTTATTTCTTCTTTTAGATTTTTTTTACTTATTTGACTTTCGTTTTCGATTTTTTCTACTATATATTTTTCTTTCTTCTGTTGTATATTTCCGAATTCGTCTACTAGCCCTATTCCTACATGGCTTCCACCTATATCTATTCCTATTTTCATTTGTTTGTTACCTTTCTTTTTGTAACTGTTTTGATATTTTTATCTTATCATAAAGAATTTAAATTTTCAACCATTTTAATTTTGTTCTTGTTCTTTTGTTTTTTATTTAAATTAATTTGCACAAAATGGATATACTGCGCAATGTTTTATAACAGTAATAACTCCTATAACTAGTCTTGCTGTAAGTCCGACAAGTGAAATAGTGTATGTTGGAAATACTGTACAGCTAACAGGTACAGTTAATCCTTCTAATACAACAGAGAGTACTTTATGGACAAGTAGCAATACGGATGTTGCGACTGTTAGTGATACAGGGCTTGTGACTGCTAAATCTGCTGGTACTACAACTATTACTTTTAAGAATTCGAGTGGTACTAAGTTGGATAGTTGTACTGTTGCAGTTTATGAAGAAGAAGAAATTGTATATATGGCTGGGTGTCATGATATTAATTTTGAAAATTATTCATACAGTCGTACAGTTTTGGTAAAAGGGGCAATAGGTATATGGGACAATGAACGTACCTATTATCCAGGAGGGTGTTCAACACTTGAAAATGGAAATATTGTAGCAGTATATACATCACTAGGAAATTATAGCTATCATGATGATGACTATCACTATGTTAATGGTGGGATAATATATATAATAAATGTAAAAAATGGAAATATAATATCGACATTGGGCGAAAACAAAAGTACAGGATATAGTTGTGTTGCTTCAAGTAAAGATGGTGGCTTTTTCGTTGGTGGTTGGTATGATTATAATCCTAGTAGGTATAGTAGTAATACAGGTCCGGTAAATGTATATAAATATAATAGTTTTGAAGAAATTCAATGGACATACAATATAACTCAAAATGGAATAGGAGCAGTACAAAATATTTCTGCGACTCAAGATAACGGAGTTGTATTTTATTATGGTGGATATATTTATAAACTAAATGAAAATGGTACTTTGGAATGGAAAATTAGTGGAGCATCAAATATTGCCGTTTTATCAAATGGTAATATTGTAACTATAGCAGAATCTACATTAAAAATTCTAAATTCTTCTGGAATTGAAGTATTAAATACTAAATTGAGCTCTAATTTTAATTGTATTACTACTAGCCTGGATAATTACATATATCTTGCTGGTGGAAATAAGATTGCAAAATACGATGAAAACGGAAAAAGGGTTTGGCAAAGCTCAATACCAAAAAGTAGTAGTATAGCAGGAAATATATCTACTATTGCTACATATTCAGATGGAAGTGTTGTAGTAGGAACTGATATAACAGCCTATTTAATAAAATACGATAAAGATGGTAATAATATTTTTTCAAAAAGAAAGGATATGTATAGTAATTGGAAGATATGGGATATAACCATTGTAAAAAAATAAATATAATTTCATCAATTCAATTATTAAAATTATAAAAATTTATCATAAGAAGTTTAAAGTTTACACAAACTTTACGATATATTTGATTTACATAAAATGAGCCTCAAATTATTAAACTTTTGTCTAATAATTTGAGGTTACTTAATTAATTACACTTTTTTATTCTATTATATGACATTTCTATTTGCCATCTTTTCTCATATATTCCTTTTAGTTCTTCCTTACAAAGCACACTTTTGCATAAGTTTGATATTAAATATTTTGTTGTCTTTTTATTTCTTTATAAAACTCTGGATTTATTTTCTTGATTTTATTTAGTCTAGAATTATATATTTTATTACAGTAATTCATCCTCTCTTTCTTTTATATAGTCATTACAAACTTTTTTCTTGTATCATTATTATAATAAGACTATTATATCTATATTTTTAATATTACAAATTTTTTAAAGATTTAATATGAAATTTTGAATAATTTATTCTTTTACAATAGTTATGTCTTGCACATTTGAACTACAACGTGTTTCAAAAATCAAATTACCATTTTTATCATACCTTACTAGTTCATGGCCACCAGTTCCAACAACAACACTACCATCTGAAAAGGTAGCAATAGCAGTTATAAATGAGTCTTTTGTCCAATAATCAGTGCTCATTGACTTTTGCCAAATTCTTTTTCCATTTTCATCGTATTTTGCAATCGTTCTTACTGCTGCAAGGTATATATAATTATCTAAACTAGTAGCAATATAAAAAAATGCAGAATCTATTTCAGTATTTAACACTTCACTTCCAGAAGAATTTAGAATTGTTAATGTAGAGCCTGTTATAGTTGCAATATTACCATTTGGCAAAACAGCAATACTGGACGATCCTCTAATTTTCCATTCCAAAGTACCATTTTCATTCAATTTATAAATATATCCATCATAGTAAAATACAACTCCATTATCTTGAGTTCCTGATATGCTCATTGCTTTGCCTAGTCCATAAGCTACAGTATAACTCCATTCAATTTCGCCTGAACAACTGCTTTTATAAACAGCTATGCTTCCTTTTTGTTGTAGTGAATATTCTGGATCTGGATCATACCAATTACAAAAATAAAAACCTCCATCTTTACTTGAAGCAACATAACGATATCCATATCCATTATAATTTTTACCCAAACTTGATATTTTCTGTCCTTTTTTATTTAATACATATATCTCTCCACCATCAGTACCATAATATTCATCATCATTATGTGTATGTTTTAATAATTTTGTACAAGCAACTACAATATTTCCATTTTTTAATGTTGTAACTTCATATGGAAAATAATAATGTTCGTCAGTTGCCCATACTTTATTTCCTTTACTATCAATTTTTCCATAAGATGGTGTTACTATCTGTACACCCGGTATGATAGTAGCCGCAGTATATACTACTCCTTCTACATCTACAACCGTTACAGTACAACTATCCAACTTAGTACCACTCGAATTCTTAAAAGTAATCGTAGCTGTACCAGCAGATTTAGCAGTCACAAGTCCAGTATCACTTACACTCACAACATCTGTATTGCTACTTGTCCATAAAGTACTTTCTGTTGTATTAGAAGGATTAACTGTACCTGTTAGCTGTATAGTATTTCCAACATACATTGTTTCACTTATTGGACTTACAGCAAGGCTAGTTATAGGAGTTATTACTGTTATAGAACATTGCGCAGTATATCCATTTTGTGTAGTAACTGTTATTTGAGCTTCTCCATTTTCTATTAATGTTAAATTTCCATTCTCTACTGTAACTACATTTTTATTACTACTATCCCATACTATACTATTATTTACATATGTTGTATCTGGCAATATTGTTGCCTCCAATTTTGGTATATTTGATGAATTCTTATCCAATACTAATTTAGAATAATTCAATCTTATTTCTGTTGGATTTATTTTTACTGTTACTGTACATACTGCTTGTATTGTTCCTCCTGGATTTTGTGCTATTATCTCTACTACTCCTTTTCCTATTCCTGTTACATTTCCATTATTATCTACTTTTGCTACATCTTCATTTCTACTTTTCCATGTTACCTTTTCTGTTACTATTTCTGGACTTGTTGTTGCTGTTAATGTTATTTTTTGTCCAACTGTAACATTAGCTGTTACTGGATTTACAGTTATTCCTGTAATTTTTGCTTGACATACTACTAAACAATCTGCACTATATCCATTTTGACTTGTTGCCATTATCATTGAATTTCCTACTGTCTTTCCTGTTACTAATCCTTTTTGATTTACACTTGCTACTGCTTTTTTCTTACTTATCCATGTTATTTCTGTATTTTTATTTGCATTACTTGGAATTACTTTTGCATTTAATTGTACTGTATTTTCTCCATTTATATCTACTGTTGCTGTTTGCTTATCCATTTCTACTTTTGTTACATCTATTTCTGTTGAATTACTTTCACCATTTCCTGTATTATTACTATTTCCTCCTGATGTACTTTCACTATTTGTATTACCAGTGCCTCCTGTACTACTTCCTGTATTGCCATTATTTCCTGTATTGCCACCACTTCCTGTATTGCCACTATTTCCATTTTCCACATTAGTACTTGATGTTGGTGGTACTACTTCTGTACTTCCATCTGTTTCTTCATTTTCTGTCATTATGTCTCTATCATATATCTCAGATACTTTTATTTCATACTTTCCATTCTCTTCTTTTGTTTTTAATATTGTTTCCAATGTATAATCTTCTGGAACGTTTATAAAATATTGTTCTAATATCTCCTTTAATTCACTTCTTGTTAATTCATTTCCTCCATTATTAACTACCTCTTCTGATATTGTCATCTTTGCTTTTTCTATTACTTCTTTTCTTTCAGTCTGACTTTTTGACTCATCTGCTTTTGTAATTATTCCTGAATTTCCTTTCATCAAAGATATTGTTACTCCTGCTAGTAACAATATTACTATTATAGTTATTGCTAATGCTATTAGGGTTATTCCTCTTTCTCTTTTCATATTAATTTTGCACCTTTCTTTAGTAACATCTAATTAAATAATACCATACCCTTATTCAAAGTACAATACATTTGTCGGGTATTTTTCAAAATATTTTTGTGAGACAATTAACAAAAAAATTGGAGGAACAATTATGTTTGAAATATCAAAATATAAAAAAAGTAATGTAAAAATTTCTATACGTTTGCCAGAAACAATGAATGACACACTAAAAAAAATTGCTGAAAAAGAAGATATGAGTTTTAATAATGTTATAGTTAGTTGTATTCAAAATTCATTAGATCAAATTGACTTAACAAAATATGAAGATTCTAATGAAAAAATAAATGTGTAATTATTGATTTTTTCCACTTTTTAGAGTACAATATCTTCGAAAGGAATAAAAACTATGGATACAAAATTAATAGCAAAAAATCCAGTTGCTTACCATAATTTCAATATAGAAGATAAATATGAAGCTGGAATTGTTTTATCTGGAACAGAAATAAAATCTATAAGAGCTGGAAAAGTAAATTTAAAAGATAGTTATGCTGGTTTTAAAGATGGAGAATGTTATATATATTCTATGCATATAAGTCCTTATGAACATGGAAACATTTATAACAAAGATCCTTTACGAGATAGAAAATTATTATTAAACAAAAGAGAATTATTAAAATTATATTCAAAAGTAAAAATTGATGGTTATTCTTTAGTTCCTATTTCTTTATATTTCAAAGGAAGTTTAGTTAAACTTGAATTAGGAGTAGGAAAAGGAAAAAAACTTTATGATAAACGTCAAGATATTGCAAAAAAAGATGCTGAAAGAAGAATGCAAAAAGCTATGAGACAAAAAATAAGAGATAATAGTTAAGAACAAATAAGAAAAATTGAAAATTTTTCTTTGATTTGTTCTCGCCCGATTTGAGTTTTCGACTAAAAGGAGAAAATCTCAAAGGGCTAGCGATTGTAGCTTTTTATATAAAAAATAGAGACTTACTTATTATTTAAGTAATGTCTCTATTTTCTTTCTATGCTTTATTAGCTGAACCAAATACATCTTTCATTTTGTGTGAAACTGTTTCTTTTACTAATTCTCTTGCTGGAATTAAATACTTTCTTGGGTCAAATGCACTTGGATCTTCTACAAATACTTTTCTAATTCCTGCAGTCATTGCAAGTCTTAAATCTGTATCTACATTTATTTTTGAAACTCCTGAAATACTTGCCTCATGTAATATTTCATCAGGTACACCTTTAGCTCCTGGAATATTTCCTCCATATTCATTACACATATTTACTAATTCTGGAATTACTGTTGAAGCTCCGTGTAATACTATTGGTGTATTTGGAATTCTTTCTTTAATTTGTTTTAAAATATCAAATCTAAGTTTTGCTTCACCTTTAAACTTATAAGCTCCATGACTTGTTCCAATTGCTATTGCTAATGAATCAACTCCTGTTCTTCTTACAAATTCTTCAGCTTGTGCTGGATCTGTATACATTGCATCAGATGCAGATACATTTACATCATCTTCAATTCCTGCTAATTTTCCTAATTCTGCTTCTACAACAACTCCATGTGCATGTGCATAATCAACAACTTCTTTTGTTAGTCTGATATTTTCTTCAAAATCATATTTTGAACCATCAAACATTACAGATGTGAATCCATTGTCTACACACATTTTACATGTTTCAAAATCAGGACCATGGTCTAAGTGTATTGCTATTGGAATATTTGGATGTTCTTCTACAGCAGCCTCAACCATTTTCATTAAATAATTAATTCTAGCATATTTTATTGCACTTGATGATGCTTGTAATATAACTGGTGAATTGTTTTCAGCAGCTGCATCAACAATTCCTTGTATTAATTCCATATTATTTACATTAAATGCACCAATTGCAAATCCTTCCTTCATTGATTTTTCAAACATTTCCTTAGTTGTTACTAATGGCATATTAATCACTCCTCTTTTTGTATTATTCCATGAGTATTTTATTTCTATTTCAAAACTTTGTCAAGATTGTATATTATTTTTTAGTAATTATTGTTATATTCATAACTTCCACATTTTGATTCATCTGGTTGCATTGAATTATTATTTGGAGTAGGAACTACATTAATTGCATGCAGTGTACAACATTTTGTATTTTCATCTTGATATGCACAACTTTGAACTGTGCAATTTATTCTTTGATTTTTTTCCATGATAATTTCTATTCCTTTCTCATTTTTCTTGAAAATGCATAGCATTGAAAGTTTTTTTCTTTCAAACTATCATTCTAAATAAAAATTAGAACATTTTTATTATGCTCTTTTATTATAATTTTATTCTGTTGAATATTTTTATTTTTTTATCAAATAATATTTATTGAAAGGATTATAATATGAATGCAAAAGTTATGTTATTATCAAAAAAAGATGGTGATATAGAAAAATTTTTGAATAAATTTCTAAATAAAAAAATAGAACTAGCAAAATCTAATATTTGGCAAAAAGATTTTTCTAATCCTATTGAAATTTCTGAAATTGTTGCCGCATTTATCGACAATATTCATTCTTTTAATTTAATTATGTGGATTACCCTTGATAAGAATATTTTTATCAAAGTTTCACCAGCAAATTCAAATGATATCATAAAATATTTATTTGAAAGATATCCTTATTAGTTTTTGTCTGCTTGTTTTTCTACTTTTATAACTGTATATGTTATAGATGCTAAATATACTACCAATACTAATGTTGGTGTATATACTCCTACTGGGATTCTTGTAATTGCTATTAAACTAATTAATAGTATTTCGCAAAATACTGGAATTGCTATTGTTTGAGCAAAAACATTTAAAATTCCTTTTTGACGATATCTTACAACCATATATACTAATATTATTATAAATGATAATACAAATGGCAAAACATATTTTTTAAACATGTCTCTTATTCTTGTAGCTGGAATATCTTTTATTTCTGTTTTTTCTGCAGTTTGTTCAAATTCATAGTTTTCTTTAATTTTATTTACTATTGAATCTTTTTGTTCATCTGATATAGATTTTGCTCTTATTGTTACCATATCTTGATATATTTCTATTGTTTGAACCATATTTTGTTTTCCAAGTACTTCATTGGCTATACTTTTAATTTTATCAACATCTACTTCACTTGCTACATATATATCTATTTTTTGGCTATCTTGATATCTTAATTGCTTATTAAAACCAATTGTAGATGCTACTATAACCCCAGCAATTACTATTATCATTGCTATTGCTAATATAATTACATTTTTCTTTTTCATTTTTTCTAGCAAGTACTAACTTTATTCAAGTTAGTACTTTCTCCTTTCTTATATTATCTTATATTATTTGTTCTCTTTTAAATTTAATAATGTTCTTGTTACTATTACATTATAAATTGCTGTTAAAACTAATCCCCAGAACATTATCATTCCAAAACTACTTAAGCTTTCCCATTTAGATAAACAGAATACGATTGTTAATATTCCAACTGGTATTAATTTTAAATATATGTTTTTATATGTTGATTTTACAGCTTCATTTACTAAATTCATTTTCTTTGTTTTTGATAATATTTCTCTATTTATTATTAAATTAATTATCATAACAATTATTATTGCACTTATTCCTTCTATTGAAATTGCAACATTTGTATATCTTATTAATAATGAAAATGATGCTACAAATCCAACAAATGATATACTTGCTAATATTCCTGATTTTTTGTATATTACACAATATACTAATAATGTTATTACTAATATTGCTATCATTACGATTGCAAAATAAATAATTTCTTTTTGTGTTATACTTGAATATTCATATCTATTTGTATCAACTTCATAGTCTGCTGGTAATTTTCCAGCATTTTCTAGCATAGCTATCTCTGCAGCTTTTGATATATTATTATTTACTGATGTTGTATTTGATGATGATGCTCCTATTTTTACTGTTATTTTTCCTTTTTCTATTTTTGATATATCATATGTTGTATCATTTACATATAATTTTGCTGTTTTCTTTGTTGTTTCTGAATTACTTGATGTTTCTTCTGTTGTGCTTTGTGTTTCTGTACTTTCTGTATTTTGTTCATCTGTGTTTTCTGTTGATTCTGTATTTTCTTCACTTGTTGATTCTGTTTTTGTACTTTCAGATTCACTTGCCTTTTTTGCATTTTCTATTTCTGTCACATCTGTTGCTAATAATGCATAATCATTCAATAATTCATTTAGTTTTGCTTGTCCATCTTTTGTTAGCTCTATTTCTTCATATACTTGATATGCTCCTTTACTATCATTTGAATATGAATATTTTGCTCCTTTTATCATATCATCATTTAAAAGTATATCTTTAGAATCTGTGTCTTTTATTGTTATTTTTTGACTTGCATATAAATAATATATATACATATCAACATTATCATTTTCTGCTAATTCTACTCTAACAGTTCCGTTTTCTTTATCTAATGATATTGTATAATCTTGTGCACCTAATGCTTGTAATCTTTTTTCCATTATCTTTTTTGCGTTTTCATAATCTTTTTCTGTTAATTTATTTTCTGTTGCTTCATTTTCTGTTGATGTTGTTTCTTCAGACTTTTCTGTTTCTTCTGTATTTCCAGAGTCTGTTGTTTCTTCAGATGAATTTTCTTCAGAATTATCAGTTGAATTTTCTTTTATTTTTAATTCAATAACTCTTTGACTGTCTAGCTCTCTTCCTAGCTCATAATCTTTAACTTTATTTTCCATTCTATTTTGTGTTGGAAGATATATTCCTCCAAACGCAATTAATGTTACTAATATTATTGCTAATACAATTGTTAATATTTTTACCTTTTTCATTTTTAGCATTCCTTTCACTTTATTTATAATAATTTGTTGCTATGAACATTCT
>OIZX01000905.1_pt1 | contig 17405 bp, 19 predicted proteins | sample 1588621 | NCBI WGS metagenome assembly OIZX01 (sample SAMN03283276) | human gut metagenome | biome: human-associated habitat; material: feces | host: Homo sapiens | place: Peru | collected 2012
AGTATTCAAGAAGTATGCTGAATAATTTTATAGATAGAATAAAGCTCTCTTTCCGTAAGGACAAAGAGCTTTATTTTTCTTTGTATCAGATTTTAGGTTTCTATCCACACGAAATAAGCTATTACAAGATGGCATTGATGCACAAGAGCATCATGCACCGCAACGCTAAGGGAAAACCCATGAACAATGAGCGATTGGAGTTTCTCGGTGATGCCGTGCTTGATGCTGTCGTTGGTGACATTGTGTATCAGCATTTTCCCGGCAAGCGTGAGGGATTTCTTACTAATACCCGAAGCAAGCTGGTACAGCGCGATACGCTCAACAAACTGGCACAGGAAATGGGCATCAATCAACTCATTCTGTCGAGTGGGCACAGTTATTCGCACAATAGCTATATGGGAGGAAACGCCTTTGAAGCGCTCGTAGGTGCTGTATATCTGGATAGAGGTTATAATGCCTGCATGGAGTTTATGCAGAAACGTATCCTCTCACAGATGATCAACATCGACAAGGTGGCTTACAAGGAGGTGAACTTCAAGAGCAAACTCATAGAGTGGAGCCAAAAGAACCGTGTAAAGCTCGATTTCGTACAGGTGGAACAGGATAAAGACCAAAACGGAAGTCCTGTATTTACCTATAAGGTGGTTATAGAAGGTATAGATGGTGGAACGGGCAAGGGTTATTCTAAGAAGGAAAGCCAGCAGATAGCCTCTAAGCTTACTCTGGAACAGCTTCGTAAGAAACCACAGTACATAGACGCTGTCTTTGCTGCCAAGTCTAATCGTACCAAGATGGAGGAAGAACCTGTGCAGAGTGTGCCTGTTACGGAGGTAAAGAGTGACTTTATCATTACCAAGGAGCAACCTGCCGTAGTAGAAGAGCAAATAAGTGTTTCTACTAAACAAATGATTGAGGATAAATCCATCAAGGTAGAGCCTAAAAAAGAAATGAAAGAAGCCTCCTCTCAAGAAGAAGAATTCGACTTGAGTGACATTTCTTCCACTCCTAAGGAAATGTCAAGAGAAGACATCATAGCTGCTGCTGAAGCTGCAGCATTCGGTGAGGAATAAGAATTAATACTCACTACAGTCATAACCCTTATAGAAGCGGTGGCTGTAGTGAGTATTTTTTTTGTCTATATACAGCCTTTTGTATTAAAAAATAGTAAAAACTTTCTGTATATTAAAAGTTTAGGTTAATTTTGCAACTTAAAAGATATTAATATCACTTATGAGTTTAACAAAGATAGTCAGTAACGTCTTCAAACCCCGTCAAAAGGAGTTGGAGAAGTACTTGTATGATGCAGAGCATCTGCAGCACAACGTACTCATGCACCTCTTAGAAAAGGGAAAAAACACCGAATATGGCGTTAAGCATCTACTAAACAATACCGATACTTACGAGAAGTTTGCTAATAATATACCTGTCAATACCTATGAGGAGTTGAAAGGTGACATCGATCGTATGCGCCACGGCGAGCAGAATGTGCTATGGCCAGGAACAGTGAAATGGTATGCTAAGTCATCGGGAACTACCAACGACAAGAGTAAGTTTATTCCTGTGTCACGCGATGGATTGCATGGCATACATTATGCGGGTGGCTTTGATGCTGTAGCTTATTATCTGCGCAATCATCCAAAGAGCAAACTCTTTGATGGAAAAAGTCTTATTCTTGGTGGAAGCCATTCGCCCAACTATAATGTTTCTGATAGTCTTGTGGGTGATTTGAGCGCCATCTTGATAGAAAATATTAATCCGTTGGCCAACTTGGTGCGTGTACCAAAGAAGCAGACTGCCTTGTTGAGCGACTTCGAGGTAAAGCGCGACCGTATAGCCCGCGAGACGATGAACAAGAATGTGACTAATATCTCTGGAGTGCCCAGCTGGATGCTCAGTGTATTGGTGCGTGTACTCGAACTCACAGGTAAAAAGCATCTGGAGGAAGTATGGCCTAACTTGGAAGTTTTCTTCCATGGCGGTATTGCCTTTACCCCTTATCGTCAGCAGTATGAACAACTCATCACTTCGCCAGGTATGCATTATATGGAAACTTATAATGCCAGCGAAGGATTCTTTGGCTTGCAGGACGATCCTGCTGATTCATCCATGTCGCTTATGGTCGACTATGACGTGTTCTACGAGTTCATACCGATGGATGAGTTTGATTCTGACCATCCCACTGTGGTTCCACTCTATGGTGTTGAGACTGGTAAGAATTATGCTATGGTTATCACTACCTCTTGTGGTTTGTGGCGTTATCTTATAGGCGATACGGTTATGTTTACAAGCACCAATCCTTATAAGTTTGTTATCACAGGACGCACCAAATACTTCATCAATGCCTTTGGCGAAGAACTCATCATGGATAATGCTGAGAAAGGACTGAAGTATGCCTGTGAGAAAACAGGAGCACAGGTAGCTGAATATACTGCAGCACCCGTCTTCATGGATAGCAATGCCAAGTGTCGCCATCAGTGGCTCATTGAATTCTCTAAGGAGCCTGCTGATATGAGTGAATTTGCAGCCCTGCTTGATAAGCACTTACAGGAAATCAACAGCGACTATGAGGCAAAACGTTTCCATGATATCACTCTCCAACATTTAGAGATTGTTAAGGCTCGTCCTAACCTCTTCAACGATTGGCTCAAGAGCAAGGGTAAGTTGGGAGGTCAGCACAAGGTGCCTCGCTTGAGTAACAGCCGCAAGAATATCGATGAAATGCTTGCATTCAATAAGCTATAAAAAAGTAACACAACGTGCCAAAAGGTAAATACAGAAAGACAATAATGAAGAGCAAGATAGACCAATGGATAAAGACACTAAAGAAGGCAAGTGCGATGTATTTGCCACTCTATGTATTTGCCTTTTTTCTTTTGGTTTCGTGTGCTAAGATGGGACAGCCCGATGGAGGATGGTTCGACGAAACTCCTCCTAAGGTGATAGGAGCCAATCCTGAAGACAAGGGTGTCAATGTAACTTCTAAGAAAATCAATATATACTTCGATGAATATATCAAAATAGATAATCCTTCTGAGAAAGTTGTTGTTTCACCACCTCAGCTCGAAGTACCCGAAATCAAAACGGCAGGAAAGAAGATACAGGTGTCACTGGTCGACTCATTGAAGCCCAACACCACCTATACCATCGATTTCTCTGATGCCATTAGCGACAACAATGAGAACAATCCTATGGGAAACTACACCTATAGTTTCTCTACGGGCGAGAAGATAGACACCATGGAGGTGTCGGGTTATGTGCTCGAATCAGAAAACTTGGAACCTATCAAGGGCATTTTGGTAGGTCTGTATAACGATGTTGCCGATTCGGCTTTCCGCACTAAGCCCATGCTTCGTGTGAGTCGTACCGACAGCCGAGGCCGTTTTGTTGTTAAGGGTGTGGCTCCTGGCTCTTATCGTATCTTTGCTCTTCAAGACATGGATGGCAACTATATGTTCAGTCAGAAGAGCGAGAAAATAGCCTTCTCGCACGACATCATCGTGCCATCATTTAAGCCTGATACTCGTCAGGATACTACGTGGATTGATTCCTTGCATATCAAGTCCATCGATCGAGTGGCGTATACTCATTTTCTTCCTGATGATATAGTGTTAAGGGCTTTCACTGAGCCACTTACCGACCGATACTTTCTCAAGGCAGAGCGTAAGGATGCCACCAATTTCTCGCTTTTCTTCAGTTATGGGGATAGTATCATGCCAACAGTCAGAGGATTAAACTTTGATGCTAAAGACGCTTTTCTCATTGAGTCTTCGCTGCAACGTGACACGATCACTTACTGGCTTCGTGATACTGCCTTGGTCAATCAAGATACGTTGCAACTGGAGTTGAGCTATCGCATGACCGATAGTACTGGTGTGCTTATCTTGCGTACCGATACGCTCGATGTACTGGCCAAAGAATCGTATGCCAAGCGACAGAAGCGACTCAATAAAGACTTAGAAGAATGGGCTAAGAAGCAGGAAAAGCGTAAGAAGAAAGGCGAAGCCTATGACTCTATCATGGCTCCTAAGCCTTTGGAGGTAAATATAGGACTGGCTTCACAGTTGGATCCTGACAAGAATATTAGTTTCTCATTCCCTACACCTCTTGCTAAGATAGATACAGCAGGCATTCATCTCTATGCCAAACACGACACGTTGTGGTACAGAGCACCCTTTGAGTTTGAGAATATATCCCATCGCAACTATCAGTTAAGAGGAGAGTGGCGACCCGATATAGAATATAGTCTTGAGGTCGATTCTGCTGCATTTGAAGATATCTATGGATTGGCTTCTAAGCCTATCAAACAGGGCTTCAAAGTATCTTCACTCGATGAGTATAGCACACTTCTTATTAATATCACCAGTCTCGAAAACGAGCATCTGCTGGTACAGTTGCTCAATGGTCAAGACCAAGTGGTAAAGGAAACCAAAGCGGTTAATGGTGTGGCAGAATTCTACTATCTGAAACCAGAGAAGTATTATCTACGCCTTATTGTCGATAGCAATAATAATGGCAAATGGGATACCGGCGACTATGATAAAGACCTACAGGCAGAAGCGGTGTATTATTATCCTGAGCAGATAGAGTGTAAAGCAAAATGGGATATAACGGAGAACTGGAATCCTACAGAACGTCCTCTTGACAAGCAGAAACCTTCTGCTATCACCAAGCAGAAGCCTGACAAGGAGAAAAAAGTAAAAAATCAGAACGCTGAACGTGCTCGTAAGTTGGGTGTTCAGTATGTTCCTAAAATGTAAGTGATATGATGAAATTTTTAAAACGATCAGCACTGGCAGCTTTACTGCTGTTTGTGGCCAGCACCACGGTGTCGGCACAGTGCACTTTCCGTAACACGGCTTTTAAGTCGGGCGAGTATTTGGCTTACAACCTTTACTACAACTGGAAGTTTGTATGGGTAAAGGCTGGTACTGCCAGCATGTCTATCATCCAGACAACGCATAATGGTAAGCCTGCTTATCGTGGTTCGTTAATAACACGAGGCAATAAGCGTGTAGATGATTTCTTTGTACTTCGTGACACCTTGCTTTGCTATAGTAGTACCGATCTTGCTCCACTTTATTTCCGTAAGGGAGCTCGAGAAGGTAAGCGATACACTGTAGATGAGGATTACTACAGCTATGCTGATGGGAAGTGTCATGTACGTATGCATCGCCAGCGCCATGATGGTAGTCATCATTGGAAGAATGCTTCTTACGATGATTGTGTGTACGACATGATGAATATCTTCTTGCGTGCTCGCAGTTTTGATCCTGCTAATTGGAAGAAGGGTTATGTGGTTAAATTTCCTATTGTAGATGGTAATAATCGTACTCCTGCTCAAATCAAGTTTATGGGTAAGGAAACCATCAAGGCCGACAATGGAATTAAATATCGCTGTCTGCGCTTAGCTTATATGGAGTTAGAAGATGGGAAATACAAGCGAATAGTAGATTTCTATGTTACCGATGACGATAATCACGTACCTGTTCGCCTCGACATGTTCTTGAAGTTTGGAAGTGCCAAGGCTTTCCTCGTGGGTATGAAGGGAACAAGGAATCCTATTACTTCGATAGTTAAGTGATAAGAATGGTAGGTCAAGCTCAATGACTTCACAGCTTGAGCTTGACCTTACGAGAGAGATTTTTATGATTTGACTTTTATCGTCTGTATAGTTGTTATGCTGCTTTTCCGATACATGAATCAAGCCAAAGAGTATCGTAAAGAGCGTGATAACAAATGATTTAGCCATAATTATATCGTTTTTTTATTGTTTACGATGCAAAGATACGGCTATTGGTGTAAAAGATATGTTATCAGATGGTTATCTTTAAGTTATTGTTTCTCAGATACTAACTTAACTTATAACTCTGTTTATGAGCCTCGATAACTATGTATTTTTCCACCTTATTGTTTGTATGATAGTTTGGGAAGGGCGATGGTAAATTCCGACCACCTGTCTTTTTTACTCTTTACACTTATTTTCCCTTGATGTGCATGAATTACCTGGAGTACATAGTTTAGGCCGATACCGAAGCCTTTGCGTGTCTTGTTTGTGTCTTTCTCATGTTCTGTAGCACGCTCAAAACGATTGAATATATATTTCTGTTCGCTTTTTGATATGCCTATTCCTTCGTCGTACACCTTAATATATATATATTGGTTGTCCTCGAGGGTAGAAATGCGGATATTGATTTCTTCTTTCGAGTATTTGGTGGCGTTGTCTATCAAGTTGCTGATAGCCTCCTTCAGATATTCCTCGTCAGCTGCTACAGTCGTTACCTTCAGTTGTGTGGCGATATGAATGGGCTTGGCCGACTTGGCCTTGTATTTCTCGACCACATCCTCTATCATGGGCTCCAGATTTACTATAGTCTTCTGAATATTCAGTTTGCCATGTTCCAGTTTCGAGATGGTGAGCAGTCGGTTGATGAGTGCTAAGAGATGCTGTGCCTCGTCTTCTACGATGGTGAAATATTTCTCCTTTATTTCAGGTTTCTTCTCCAGTACACCACTGTGCAGGTATTTTGTACCCATGATGATAGAGGTAAGGGGCGACTTCATATCGTGCACCATAGCATACGAGAAATCCTCGCGCAGGAGGCGTACACGTTCCTGCTCGTTGATATAGTTTATCTGGTCGATGAGACTTAGGATGATGACAATGGAAATAAGGATAGAGATGAGGAGCAATACCCAGTTTTGCTGGATGATGTAGATGCTTCCGTTGGTGATGGTCATTTGGAAGCCTACGCTGTTGTCCAGTCTTACAGGCAGAATGTTGGTTTTCACTTCCTCCAGGAAAGGGAAGATATTACTATTGATATTTTTTCCTTCCATCACCTTTCCTGTTTTCATGTTCACCTTGTTGATGACTGTGCGGAAAGGTAGATTCTCTGCTTTGAAGATAGAATCTGCAATATTTGTTAGCGTATCAATATTAGCATCTTGATGCGTTTTTTTGTAGATGGCATCATAAAGGGATAGTGTAGGATTATAAATATTAGTGTAAGCAATGGTATCTCCCGACTCAAAAAAAGAATCGCACCTATTTGTTTTATCCAACTCTAAGGCGATGGCTTTCTCCAATATCTCATCACATTCCTTTCCTAATTGTCGTGCATTGATGTTATAGGTGTTCCACATCCAGAACATTTGGATGAGGAGAATAGCTATTAGGGCGGTGGTGCTGAGTATCTTGGTGCGGTTGGCATTCATATCATCTTCTCTCCTTTCGTCATTATTCATCTAAGAGGTATTCGGTGTCTCTGCCCGACATCTTTGCTCCATAATAGCTACCAACGCTACTTGTTACCAATGTGAATCCAAAACTTCCCATGGCAAAACACAGGGGAATATTGGAAATATCGGTAGGAATCAGATTACAGATGGTGCAGGCCACAAATGCTACGATGGTGCTCCTTGTGGTTTTGTAGATATAAAAGAGGAGTGATGTCTGCACGATGCTCCATATCATCATCATCATTATCCACGTCAATGATTGCCCCAGGGTTGTGGCGATGAATGGTATGATGCTGAATACAAGAACGGCAAGGTAAGAAACCCATGTCTTCTTGCCGCATTTGATCAGTTCTTCGTATATCGCACCGAAGATAATATAGGCAGAGATAAAAGAGCCTATAAGAATCATCGGAAGTCGCTCTATATATCCAAAAGGCATGATGTCCTTTTGGTATATATCGATACCCAAAAAATTGAAGAGGGCGATAAACGTCATGGTAGTTCCCAACAGGGGAGTGGTATACCAGAACATAGCCTTCCACTTGTAGGTAGGATTCACTCTGCCTAACGTAAACTTGGAAAACTTTGCCTTACTGAAGGTGAACCATAATATAAGTATAGTAAGGATGCAGAAAACATAAAAGATGGGAGCTCCTGCTTTAAGGAAGGAAGCCTGATCGTGAGCGTTGCCCTCTTCCAGTTTGCCTGAGAAAGCAAGATAGATGCCCATCACTATACCACCAACAAACATGGTGCTACAGAATTCTGCTATCATTAATATATAGTAAAGTATTGACTTAAACATAATGCTTTGCTTTATTGCTGTTGTTTTCTTTCTCTGTATAATGTTCTTTGTAGTTTCTTTTATCAGTCTTGTTGCCTTACCAGTCCTGCTTTCGCTTTTTCAGGCAAGTTCTAAAAAGGCAGTTCCTCATGTCAGTGCTTCGACAACGAGCTTGAAGTTATTCTGCGTAGAGTTAATAGTTGTTCTATAATGTGTTTAAGCTATTCTGTATAGAACTTGCAGTTATTCTACAATAAGTTTGAAGCCTACGCCTCGGATGGTCCTTAACTCTACACTTGGCTCGTCTTCGATGGCAGTGCGAATCTTCTTGATGAAAACATCAAGGCTTCTCGATGCAAAGTAGTCTTTGTCTTCCACATCCCAGAAACGACTCAATACAGCTTCACGGCGCACCACTTCGTTCTTGTTTATCGCCAAGAGTTCCAGTATCTTTGCCTCACGTGCTGTGAGCATCTTCTCGCTGTGATCCTCTTGGTTTTTCAGTGTGGCATGATTGGCGTCAAGGATATATTTGCCCAGTTTTATGAGTTGACTGTTGTTCTTACTGCGTTTGCCTTCCTTCAGTCGCATCAAGCTCTGTATGTGCGCATCCAGCTCTTCGGGTATGAAAGGCTTCTTCACATAATTGTTGGCTCCGGCAGCATAGCCTGCTTTCAGGTCTTTGGGCGATGTAAGACCTGTGGTAAAGAGGATGATGGTATCGCCATCTACCTCACGTATTTTTCTCACCATCTCCAGACCGTCCATGATAGGCATGTCTATATCCGACACGATGACGTCTGGCTGAAAGGTTTTCCATTCCTCCAGTCCTTGCCTGCCATTGACGGCAGTCTTCACCTCATATCCTTCGATGATATCTTCGAAGCAACTTTTCTCCATATAGGCGAGGTTTTCGTCGTCTTCTACCAAGAGTAATTTTATGTCAGCCATAACTCTTCTTGTATTTTAAAGATTATATTCTCTTACCCAATTTTCGCTGGGTTCCGTTCTCTTGTGCAAAGATAGTTATTTTGTTGATAAGTTCCAAGTTTTCCACATTACTTAACCTAAAGATAACCCAAAGTCTTAGGCTCCAGAGAGATTGTTAAACCACAAATTTTAATTTGTCTAAATAGATGCCACTAATCTCAAAAAATCATTTATTTTTAACCGATTATCACGATAAAATTTTATATTTGTAGCATTAAGTGGTTTTAGAATTATGGCAAAGAAAAATATAGACTTAGCAGTAGTCCTTCATGATGATTGCGACTACAAGGACTGGCTTGTGGAACTCAAGGAACGATTCTACAGCCATCGCCTCAAAGCGTCATGTGCCACCAATGGCTACTTGTTGGACTTCTATTGGAAGTTGGGACGAGACATTGAAGCTAAGCAATATACTAATACTTATGGCTCTGGATTTTACAAAAATCTCAGTCAGGATTTGAAGAACGAAATGCCAGGGGTGAAGGGATTCTCACCAACTAACTTGAAGTACATGAGCTACTTTTATAAGCTCTATGCACCATTACAGGCAAATTGTCCGCAGCTTGCGGACAATTTTATAGAGGACTTGTATATTGCAGATATTCAGCAAGTTGTAGCACAAAGTAAAAATCGTCCGCAAACTGCGGACGATTTCAAATTGCTTTTTCTTATTCCTTGGGACCACCATCGTCGTATCATAGATAAGTGCAAGGGCAATATGGATAAGGCTTTGTTCTTTGTAAGAAAGACTTGGGAGAACAATTGGGGGCGTGACGTTCTGCTCAACTGGCTTGACACAGACCTTTATGAGCGTGACGGCAAGGCTATCACCAACTTCCAGGCTACGCTTCCTGCTGTACAAAGCGACTTGGCGCAACAGATAACCAAAGACCCTTATCAGTTGGACTTCCTTAACTTAAGGGAGAAATATGACGAGCATGACATTGAGGAAGAATTGGTGAACAATGTAACACGTTTTCTTTTGGAACTAGGAAAGGGATTCTCTTATATGGGCAGACAGTTTCGTTTGGAGGTAGGTCAGCAGGAGTTCTTCCCAGACTTGCTGTTTTATAATGCCCACCTCCATGCCTATGTGGTCATTGAGCTAAAAGCCCAGTCGTTCCATCCATCATTCTTGGGGCAACTAAGTTTCTATGTGTCAGCCATCAACCATCAGTTCAAGACCGACATCGACAACCCTACCATCGGTTTGCTCATCTGCAAGGACAAAGACAATGTGGTGGCAAAATACGCCTTGGATTCATACAAAGAACCAATGGGTATATCAGAATATCAACTGTCAAAGCTCTTCCCGAAAGACTTCAAATCTTCCATGCCGACTATTGAGGAATTGGAAAAGGGATTGAAAGATAATCGAGAATAACGAGCCAAGATGCTTAATATGAATAAAGAAGAAATAAAACAAGAACAAAATAAAGGGCTAATAGCTCGCATATTAGGAGGAACACCTACTACTTTACATAAGGCGTTCTTTGTACTTATGGTATTTTCTCTGATACTATACCCATTGGGATTCTTTGTTTCCATATTCTTCATTTTTCCTGTTGTTCATCATATTGATAGGAGATAGTGTATATGATGAGGAAGAAGAGGAATAAGGGATACAGTCGTTCGCAAGCCTTGCGATTTAAAAATCCAAGGCTTGCAGATACAATTTATCAAATTTTTGATTAATTTTGCAGCCAAAAATGATAGATGTAACTATATGGAAAATAATACAGGAAAAATTAAGGATATTGTGCATTGGGGTTGGCGGAGCTGGCACCAATATAAGGGGCTTGTTGAATCGGACTAAAGAATATTTGATACGGACATGAAAGATTTTAAGTTTTTACTATTAGGTCTATCTCTTTTCTTTTTCAATATTTGTTTCGCCAGTTGTCGCAATCAAAAAGCTGAAAAAGTAGAGCAAGGGGATAGAATGGAAGTGGGAGAAGGGAAGAATGATAGTTTGTTGGAAATTCTTCGAGGACATGAATATGTCTATGGTGGTGACAAGATGTCAATTGATTCTACTTTTTCCATTATGGATACGATGGCGTTTCCTTTTGATGAAAACTTAATAGTTGTGAATGGCAATAGGGATGAACTAGGACCGACTTTTAGTTTTATCATTGATACGGAAACTAAGATGTCTATATTATTGCCATCTAATCGTGGCTGCATCGGTTTTACATCTGAGGAGGGCTTACCTATTTGCTTATCTTTCAGACATCATGCTAATGGCGAGCCTGGCAGATATTCTGTCGTTTCTGTTTATGATGAAAAAGGAAAACTCGTCAAGGAAATGTCGTTTGAAGATTATAAAAAAGATGAGGAGTTATGACTGTAATAGAATTGATAACCTGTATTCGGCAGCACAAGAAAGCAACTCTTGTAATTTTTGTGTTAGCATTGATAGTGGGAAAAATAGTATCTGTATCTATTGGCATGCACGGTGTTGGGACGTTTGATGGAGAGAAAAATGATATTTTGCGTAGGCGCAACTATTTGATAGGAAAACTGGTGAAAACGCCGCAAATAGTAATGGAGGAGATGCCAGGTGGAATGAGTGCGCAGTTCCAAGGAGAATGGGCAATGTACTCTTGTTCTATGTTTGCAGCAGCATTGACAAATATAGCTAAGATTTACCCGAGACAAAAGGAGGTGTCGTTGGGGTATGTTGATAAACTCATAGGGATAGTTATGTCTTCAGAGATACGTGAGTATGATAGAAAAAGATGGTGGGGGGAAGATGCACTTGAGAGCCTTGATGGTGATCATAGCCATGTTTCTTATTTGAGTATTCTTGCTTGGATGATGGGAGAATATAAAGAATTAGGTGGAGACAATAAGTATGATGATTTATATGGGAAAATCTGTTGTACGCTTAATCGAAGAATGCTTGATGCTAAGGCTTTGAATCTTCCTACTTATCCTAATGAACCGATTTATGTTCCTGATATGTTGGTGGCCGTGGTAGCTTTGTCTCATTATGCAGAGTTGAATGATGGGAGGTATCAAGATACTGTGAATAGGTGGATAGAGAAAGCAAAAACTGATTGGTTGGATGCAAAGACAGGTTTATTGGTTTCTTTTTTGGACAATACGGGAGCACATCAGATTGGTGATATGCCGGTGAAAGGGTCTTATTCGGCATTGAATTGTTATTATCTTTCGCTTATAGATAAGTCTTTTGCAAAAGAGCAATACGAGCGATTGAAACATTATTTTTATCAAAGTAGTCCAATTTCTGGCCTAAAGGAATATCATGATAGATTTTTTCTTTTTGGTATGGATGCCGATGCAGGTCCGATTATTGCAAATCTAAGTCCTTCAGGTACAGCGTTTATGGTAGGAAGTGCTACTTACTTTGGAGATTTTGATGTAAGAAGAAACCTTTTGAAGACTGCAGAGATAGCTGGCTCTACTTTCTACGGCTTTACAAAGAATCATTATCTTCTTGCCAACTTTGCCTTAGTAGGGGAGGCTGTTATGCTGGCTATGCGGACTAATGTGGAATAAATATTTTATACTTATGAGGAGACTAAAGAAAATATTAGATTCATGGAATGTACTTCGTCATAGAATGAGAAATCAAAATGAGGCGCAAGAGGTAAAGGCGAAACCGTCTTTTCCTACAACAGGCATTATCGGAGCAATAGCAGGCGATTGCTTTGGGGCAGCTTATGAGTTTAATTCTGTGAAAAGCACGGGTAAAAAAACGTTTTCTACAATAATATAGTTTCTTTTATGGTGTATTGAATCAAGCAATCGATAGTAAAGGTTAGTGTATATCATCTGTGGGCAATTCTCTTTCTACTTGTTAAGATTATGTAATTTAGATTATGCAAACTGCATAATTTAAAACAAATAATTATATTTGCATGCGGAAATCAAAACATAGAAGAATATGGAGAATCCTTTTATCATAACTGGATACATCAAACCAAATAACTTCTGCTGCTTTTATTAAAAAACATAATCTTCGTTCAGCAAGTAGTGTATAGAGTGCCATCAAAAAACTGTTGGAATATCACTTGGTTTCTACCTCGCAAGCTACTTATTATATAGATGATCAATTGATGGGGTTGTGGCTGAAAATGTAACTGATGTGCGAAACTTGATTTTTTCTAAAAGTTTCTTAAAGATAGTATTACTTTTCATTGGAAAATACTATCTTTGCAACTGATAATATCTTGTTATTATCTATCGGTTTATGCAAGAAACAAATAATATATTAGCAATATTGGATAACTATCTTCATGACAATCCCGATGAGATTGCCAAGGAGATGGCGAATGACTTTAGAAAACGAAGGATAGAGAAAAATATGACACGTGAACAAGTGGCGGATAAGTCGGGTGTGGCTGTCAGCAATATCACGCGTTTTGAACAGAAGGGCTTGATTTCGCTCTAAAACTTGATAGGTATCGCCATGGCTTTGGAATATACGTCAGAGATAAGGCATGTCTTCTCGCAACCTAAGTATTCGACGATGGAGGAACTGCAACAGATTAAGCGGAATGCTAACAAGAAAAAAGCACATCGGCTATGAAAAGAATAGAATCTTTGATAGTTAAGTATCATCAAGAGACGGTCGGCACTTCTTACCCAAAGTCGGGAGGATGTAGAGGAAATGTTCCGTCGTATGGTTTTCAACTACTTGATGGACAACAAGGATGATCATTGCAAGAACTTTAGTTTTATGGTAGAGCGAAGGAATGACGACAAGTGGCATTGGCACCTTGCCCCTGCTTACGACCTGACTCGATGCACAGAAGGGTATAATGGTGAACATGCGATATCGGTAAATGGCACAGGTCATCCGACATTGGATGATATGATAACGGTAGGTGTGAAGAATAAGATGGCGGAAAGCAAATGCCGAGAAATCTATGAGGAAGTGATAGGTGCATTGGGTATTGTTCCTTCAAAAGCAGGAAAAATGTGATGAAGTAATCAAAAACATTAGGATTTTATGACAAAGTAGGGTTTTTCTGCCTCATTTCCGATTTATCTGCCTCATTTGATATCAAAATGAGGCAGATAAATTCATTTTTTGGGCAAATAATTGAGAAAATTATCGTAATTTTGCAACCATAATATAAACCCAATAAATACAATAGGCATGCATCGATTCGATTACAAAGATACCCCCAAGAAGTTGCTGACACCTTCCATCGTCAGCCAAATTGCAGCACTTCACGAATACAAGGGCAAACAAGACCTCTATATTTCGGCTCAAGTAGATACTCTTTCAGCCCTGTTAGAGATTGCAAAGATACAAAGTACCAAAGCATCCAATAGTATTGAGGGCATCTATACCTCCGATGAACGCCTTCATGCCCTTGTCGTAGAGAAAACTGAACCACGAAATCGCTCAGAGGAAGAAATTGCTGGCTATCGAGAAGTACTCACTAGCATCCATGAGAACTATGAGTACATTTCCATTCGCCCCAACAACCTATTGCAACTACATCGTGACCTTTACTCCTTCGGTGGAAAAGAAGTTGGTGGACGTTTCAAGAACACAGATAATATCATCGCAGAAACAGACCGAGAGGGGAAAGAGCATATCAGATTTAAGCCTGTTCCTGCATTCCAAACGCCAGAAGCGATAGAAGATCTCTGCCAGGCATTCAACGAAGCCTTGGACAAAAGTGAGTATGATGCCCTGTTGCTCATACCCATGTTCGTGCTCGACTTTCTTTCCATCCACCCTTTCAATGATGGCAATGGTCGCATGAGTCGCTTGCTCACACTTCTCTTGCTCTATCGTTGTGGGTACATTGTCGGCAAATACATCAGTATAGAAATGTTCATTGAGAAGTCGAAGGAAACCTATTATGAAGCCCTAAAAGCGAGTTCCATAGGATGGCATGAAAGCAAGAATGACTACCAACCCTTTACAAGTTACTACCTTGGTGTCATCTTGAAAGCTTACCAAGAGTTTCAAGACAGAGTAGAGCATCTACATGGTAAAACTCTTTCAAAAGCAGATCGCATTAAGTCTATCTTCCAAAAGAGAATAGGTAAGATTACCAAGACCGACATTTCCGCCCTTTGCCCAGACATCAGTATCAGCACCATCGAACGAACATTAAAAGAAATGCTGGATGCTGGAGAAATCCAAAAAGTAGGGAAAGGAAGAGGTACAGGATATATTGTCAAATAAAAGATTCTGTCATAATTTATCGACCTCATTTTCGATTTATCTGCCTCATTTGATATCAAAATGAGGCAGATAAATTCATTTTTGGGCAGATAATTGAGAAAATAAACTGTGAGGACAGAGCCATTCTGTTCACTCGCATAGTTCGTGACTTGCTCGGACTAAAGTGCATCTTGATATATTATCCAGGGCATCTCGCCTCGGCCGTTTTTCGCACGCTATCGGCTGTTTTTACTCCAAAATAATGACATTTGCGGATTCATTATCCATATTAGGCATGGCCAAACCGACTGGTGCTCCAATGTAGGTTGGGTCACAAACCACAAACTTGCTTCCGTTCAGCGAGGTGTAATCTCCTTTCAGCACTACTACCTGTTCTTCATTAAGGGTACGATGAAGTCGTATTTTCCGAAAGCCGTGTCGTACAACCGCTTTGTGGAGTTGGAAAGCCGCGTGTTCTTCCAGCTCATGTTCTTCCTTAATCTGGGAGCTTTCGGAAGATGACTGGCAGAAGATTCAAGAACTGTTTGCCAAAGAACGCCAATGGATGAACTCAGAGATGCAGATGCATATCCGTGAGGTCAATTCCATGTTTGCTGATGAACGGAAGAAAGTCCGTGAACGCTACAAGGAATATGATGGTTGTTACCTTGGTTACTATGCCCAGTGGTTCTTCTGGTTCTTCTTCACGATTGGTATCTTTGTGGTTGCTGGAGGTATAGGAATGATGATTGCACAGAGTTGTGGAAAATGACAATCCGACTGACCTTGGGCTTTAGCCTAAAATCAGTCGGTTCCTTTTATGTAGTCCCATCTGAACAAATAAGACCTTCAGTCTTAACGGACACTAATGTATTCTTTTTATTTATTCATAGGCATCAGCCAAACCTGATTCTACGTCCTCTCTAGACCAACCGTCATAAAACGCTCTCTCGTCACCAAAAGGGTCACTCCAATTATCGTAATCATTCATTTTCTCGTTTTCATAATCCCAAAATGAAGTTTTATGATAATTTGAAGCCAGTTTCTTTCCTTTTTTGTTACTGTCATCATTTATTTCTATAGATGAAGGTGGAAATGAGGTCTTTCCTACATCGCATTTTTCTGTGAGTAAAACAAATATCTTTCCGTTGCTATTGCTGACAATTGAAAACATTGGTTCTTTTGGAATAGAATTTATAGCTACAGCACCAATATTTGTTCCATAAGTGAAAAATAATTGGTTGGTTTCTATATCTTTTTTAATGTATACATGACTGCAATTAGACAGCTCTTTAAAATCGTTTACTGAATATGTTGCTATATAGGTAAGTCCGTCTAATAGCATGTTGTTTGATGTTAGCTTTAACAGGTTGATACTTGTTTCTTGTGTACCATCATATGCTTTTATGGAACATAAGTATTCTTCGTTTAATGCCCATATTTTATCGTATTTTAATGGGATAATTAAATCTCCTCTTGTATTTATGATACCCCATTTATCTTTTAACACTCTGGCATAGCCACAAACAAACCTAGGTTCGCACCAAGAATATACACCAAATGGAATAACAATATTATTATCGTAGTCAATGTAAGCATACTGATATTGACTATTTCTAACCAATGAAAGTCCACAACTAAATTGATACATTTCCGTATATTGTGCGGTAATAACAATCTGTCCATTTTGGTCTTTTGCTCCATATAACCCATTATCTTCGTATATGTTAAGTAATTGTTCTTTTCTCATGATGATTACATATTAATGTATGATACTGGATTTTGTCTTTTTCCTACAAGTTGAGAAATATCCATATGTAAATACGGAGAGTCCGAAATCTCTACACCTTCAAATTCCCATCGACCTACATATTCATTTGAATCTGTAAGGAACCAATGGGTTGGCTTAAATACCCCTACGATGTAACCAGAACAAATGGCAAAAACGTATTCTGCCTTTTTAGCTCGTTCCCCATTCAATCTCCAATACTTTCTTACACATTCATACAAACTGGGTCTTTTACACAATAAATAGGTGCGTGTTACATTAAAACAGATGATTTGATTGTTGGATTCGTTTTCAAATCTACCATAATCTCTAAATACGTTTTCCATAAGGGCTTATTATTTCCTGACTTCGTCATTGCGTCACCCAAAAATCTTCGTCAAAGAGTTTAGCGATTTTCTGATGCCTTGCCATCAGCATGGTTTGGGTGTAAACCTCCTTGTTCAGAG
>OIZX01000912.1_pt1 | contig 17336 bp, 22 predicted proteins | sample 1588621 | NCBI WGS metagenome assembly OIZX01 (sample SAMN03283276) | human gut metagenome | biome: human-associated habitat; material: feces | host: Homo sapiens | place: Peru | collected 2012
CATATGGTTTCCCATTAGAATTAACTATTGAAATCGCAGAAGAATCTGGATTCACTGTTGATAGTGAAGGATTCCAGGTAGAAATGAAAGCACAGCAGGATCGTGCTCGTGCAGCCCGTGGTGAAAGAGAATCAATGGCTTCTCAGAAGATTGATTTAATGGATTTCACTACACCTTCTACTTTTGTTTATGACACAGCACCTTGTAAGACTACAGTTATAGGTTTATTCAAAGATGGAGAAAAGGCGGATGAACTTTCTGATGAAGGTGAAATCATCGTTGAAACAACTAACTTCTATGCTGAAATGGGTGGTCAGTGTGCAGATACAGGTTCTGCTTATTCAGATCAGTTTGATGCAGAAGTTACTAATGTATTAAAGGCTCCTAATGGTCAGCATTTACATTATATTAAATTAATGAGTGGCAGCGTACATGTAGGTGATACTGTAGAACTCACAGTGGATACAACACGTCGTGCATTAATTGAAAATAACCATACTGCAACACATTTATTAGATGCTGCATTAAAGAATGTCTTAGGTGCACATGTTGGTCAGGCTGGTTCATACTTAGATGAAAACAGATTACGTTTTGACTTCACTCATCCTTCAAAGATGACAAAAGAAGAATTAACAGCTGTAGAAGATATGGTCAATGAATATATCTTCAAGGGTGTTGATGTAGATGTTAAAGAAATGCCTAAGGAAGAAGCCATCAGTGCAGGAGCAACAGCTTTATTTGATGAAAAATATGGTGATGTTGTAAGAGTTGTACGTGTAGGTGACTTCTCAGTAGAATTATGTGGTGGTACACATGTTTCTAATACTGCAAAGATTGGTTTATTCAAGATTGAAATGGAAACTTCAGTTGGTTCTGGTGTAAGAAGAATTGAAGCAGTCACTAATGTGAGAGCTTATAAGGCATTAAGAAAATCTGAAGAAACTTTAGAAGAAGTAGGTACAGTACTTAAGGTAAATGATTTCAATAAGATCGTAGAAAAAGCTGAAAGCACAATGACTACACTTAATACAATGAAAAAAGAAATCGAAACATTAACTAGTAAGTTAAATGCTTTAGAAGCAAAGAACCAGGCTTCTCAGGTTGAAGAAGTTAATGGTGTGAAGTTCCTTTATACTCATGTAGAAAAAGATAATGCAGCCGCTAAACAGATGGCATTTGATTTTAGAGATCAGTTAGGTAGTGGTGTTGTAGTAGTAACTAGTACATTTGAAGGTAAGAATTCTTACTTTGTAGGTATTACTAAAGATCTTACAAATACATATAAAGCAGGTGTCTTAGTAAAGGCTATGAATGAAGTTCTTGATGGCCGTGGTGGAGGAAAACCTGATTTTGCTCAGGGTGGAGCACCTACACTAGATAAGATTGATGAAGCAGTTGCTGCAGTGAAATCTAAATTGTAAAAAATTTGAATTTTATCTTCGTTTATACTAAAATAAGTGATATAGGGAGGGTTCATTATGGCACAAGATTATACACAGACAAGAGTATTTAACTCAGAAGATCTCAAACGAGAAGTAATTAGAAACAACTTAATGACAGTTGCTGAGGCTTTAGAAGAAAGAGGATATAATGCAGTTCACCAGATTGCTGGTTATCTGATTTCTAATGATCCTGCTTATATTTCAAGTCATAAGAGTGCAAGATCTATTATTCAGCAAGCTGATCGTGATGAAATTATTGAAGAACTTGTAAAGTTCTATTTGGAGTCTAAATAGTGGAAAAGATATTAGGACTTGATTTAGGATCACGTACTTGCGGTGTTGCGATAAGTGATACATTAGGAATGCTTGCACATGGTGTAGAAACTTATCATTTCAGCGAAAACGCATATAAGAAATGTGCTTATCATATCAAGAATATCGTAGAAGAGAATAATATTCATACAATTGTCTTAGGATTACCTAAGCATATGAATGGTGATCTTGGTGAACGTGCACAGATTTCTATTGATTTTAAAGAACGTTTAGAGAAGATGATGGATGTTGAAGTTATTCTTGAAGATGAAAGATTAACAACTGTTGCTGCACATAAAACTATGAATTTTTTAAATGTAAATAAGCATAAAAAGAGAGAGATTGTTGATACGATTTCAGCTGTTTACATTTTGGAATCATATATGAAGATGAGTCAAAATTAGTTTTTAATATGTATTTAACAATTTTTAAGTTAAATATTAAGATAAAAAGATGGAAAGGAGAGTGTAATTACTAAAATTACACAATAATTAAATAATGGATGAAGAAAACATAATCGTATTAAATGATGAGGATGGAAATGAAGTAAGATTTGAATTCTTAGATTTAGTTGAATTAGATGATGAAGAATATGTAGTATTATTACCAGTAGCTGAAGAAGGAGAAGAGGAAGAAGGAGAGGTAGTTATACTAAAACTTGAAGACACAGATGAAGATTCAGATGAAGAATCTTATGTTGGAGTTGACGATGAAGAAATATTAAATAAAGTATTTCAAATATTTAAAGAAAAATATAAAGATGAGTTTAATTTTGTAGATGAAGACTAAAAGCAAAGTTGGTATAGAAAAAATATTTTCTACATACCAACTTTTTATATAAGAAAAAACAAAAGAAAGGAATAAAATATGAGTTTTGGAACAATCTTAATAATAATATTTATGGTAATGTTTTGGATGTTTAGAGCAATTGTTGCATTGTGTACACAATTTTCAATTGATTTTATAGGAATTGTATCATATAATTTAACATTTGAAATAATAATTTCTTTTATAACACTTATATGTATTATATTAGTAATAAGAAGAAATTTGATAGGAGCATTAGCGTACTTTCTTATGTATGGATTGTATTATGGCCAACATTTATTTAATTCGTTGATTTCTATTGTGGGTGGAGAAACTATATCTATAGCATTAAGTGCAAATTTAGTATGTGATCTAATGGCAACATTGTTAGCTATATTCTGTTTATTTGATGTTATATTAGATAAAAATAGAAAGGCACACCCTAAAGATGAAAAAACAGATTGGTATTTTAACAATAAAGATTATGATGAGGAACTGAAAAAAAGAGATTCACGTGATGATACTAATGAATACAAATATTATTAATAGAAAAACAAGAATTTTTTGTGTAAGATTTGCAAAGAATTCTTGTTTTATTTACATAAACTATTTTCAAATAAGTATATGTATGATATAATGTGAAAATAAAATAAAGATTAAGGATATGAAAAAAATAAAATGTTAACTTGAAAAGCTTATAAAGGAGAAGATTAAGAATGAAATTAAGAGATTATATTTTTGCGAAGGATTGCAAATTTAATATACAAGATATAGAAATACCATACATGAATAATGAAGAAAAAAATATAATGAAAACATTTGTTGATATTACAACGTATATTCAGGAAATAGAACAATTATTTAGAATTTTTAGAATAAATCTTAAGCTCATTCTTAATTTTTATAGATTAGGAAATGATGATAAAATTTCCAAAAATTATGATTTTGATTTAGAAGATACTGATGAATATATAATTAATTCTCTTGTGATTAATTATATAAGTTCTGCAAAAACTTTAAAAGAGTCAATAGAAAATTTTATGAAAAAATTTGTCGGGGAAAATAATGAAATAAATATAAAATACAATAATGAGTGTTTAAAAAAATTATATGATAATGTATTTGCATATCGCTTATTATTGCGTTTAAGAGATTTTTCTCAGCATGGACATCTAATTGTAAGTGAAGTTTTTGAAGATAAATATTGTTTTGATATAGAACAAATTCTATCAACACCTCATTTTAATATTAATAAAAAATTAAAACTTGAGATGGAGTCTATAAGGCGAGATATATATGATAAATATGGTGACCATCCCAGAATTGCATTTACTTTATCAATTGTAGAATTTAATTATTGCATTATAAAGACATATAATGAATTTTTTTATACAGTAGAAGAGGTTTTAAAACAATATATTCAAAGCATGAAAAAAATAATTAAAGATAGGCCAGATATTTGTTATAAGTCAAATAATGTATTGAATGGTTTTATTTTTTTCGAAAATGATGATGGTATATTACATTGTTTTAATCCAAATGGGGATTCATTGAAAATGTTTTATGAAATGAAAGCTAAAGCAGCATTTATATTAAAAGAAGAAGAAAAAGAATTGGAATTATTAAAGAAAAGTTTTTCTAGCAATTGAATAAGTTTAAATTAATGAATAAAATGTTTGAAATTTCTTATGCAGTAATTATTGGATTTTATAGAAGAATAAGAATGCTGGGAAAAGATTATAGAATAATACAAAGAAATAAAGTGATAAGGAAGTGAAATGATATGGATATGTATCAAAAAAGAAAAATGAGACAAGAAAACAATAGTAAAAAAGAAGTAAATAATAAAACTAATATCAACTGGTTTCCAGGACATATGGCAAAAACAAGAAGACAAATAGCAGAAGACTTAAAAATGATAGATGTTGTAGTAGAAATACTTGATGCTAGAATTCCGATGTCAAGTCAAAATCCAGACATAAGACAAATAACACAAAATAAAAAGAAAATAATAGTATTAAATAAATATGATTTATCAGACAAAAATAAAACTGAAAGATGGATAGAATATTTTACTCAAAAAGGTCAAAAAGTAGTATTAGCTGATTCTTTAACAGGAAAAGGAGTAAATGAAACAGTAAGACAAATACAAAAAGTGATGGAAGAAGACATGCAAAAGATGGCTGATAAAGGACGTATTGGAAGAAAAATAAGAGTAATGATTGTTGGAATTCCAAATGTAGGCAAATCATCATTTATAAATAGAATTGCCAAAAAAACATCAGCAGAAGTAGGAAATAAACCTGGTGTAACAAAGCAAAAGCAATGGATAAGAATTAATGAAAAAATAGAATTGCTAGATACTCCAGGAGTATTATGGCCAAAGTTTGAAAACGAAAAAGTAGCAATGAATTTAGCAATAACGGGAACGATAAAAGATGATATATTAGAGCTAACGGAAGTAGCATATACATTAACCAAATTTATGTTAGAAAATTATAGAAATAATTTATTACAAAGATATTCTTTAGATGAAAAACAAATAAATGAAATTTTAAATCAAGAACAAGCAGAAAATGAAAATATTTATGAAATTATGCAGCTGATAGGTAAGAAAAGAGGGGCTATACTTGGAGGAAGAGTAGATGACGAAAGAACTTCTAAATTAATTTTAGATGATTTTAGAAGTAGTAAACTAGGAAAGATTACATTAGAAATACCAGAATAATTAAGGAGCACTAATATAGTAATGACAAATAAAAAAGTAATTATTGATAAAAGAATGAGAAAAATAGAAAAAAAGAGAATCCAAGATATGGGATATGAAATTATAGAAATTCCAACTAATAAAAATGTGTATTCAGAAATATCATCACACGTGGATATTTTTGTATGTAGAGTTAGAGATGAAATTATTGTAGAACCTACTCAAAATTTTAAAGATATTTCTAACTTAGTTTTTGGGGAGGAAAAAGTATTAATGCAATATCCTCAAGATATAAAATATAATGTTTGTATAATAGGAAATTTTGCTATACATAATTTGAAGTACACGGATAAAATTTTAAAACAAAAATTAATAGATAATGGTTTTGAATTAGTAAATACTACACAGGGATATACTAATTGTTCAATAGCTGTAATTGATGAGAATTCTGCAATTGTAACAGATAAAGGATTAAATAAAATATTGCAGAAACACGGAATTAAGACATTATATTTAGATGAGAAATTAGATATAAAATTATTAAAGGAAAATGAATATAGTGAAAAAACAGGTTTTATAGGTGGGTGTATTTCAAGGATAAAAAATAAAATAATTGTTTTTGGAGATTTAGATAAAATTGATTTTCAAAACAAAATAAGAAGCTTTATACATGAAAGAAATTTAGAAGTGATAGAATTTAAAGGATTAGATGTAATTGATTATGGAGGTTTAATTGAGGTAGGATAGAAGGATTATGGCACAAAAATATATAAAAATAAAGGAATTAGAAATACCTATAAATATAAAAAATTATCCAAATTCTAAATCAGTAAAAGTATATTTTAAAGGAAATGTTTTAAATGTAACAAAACCTACAAGATTATCAACAAAAAGAATGTTGGAGATTTTGAAAGTTGAAGAGCAAAATTTATATGATAAATATAAGAAAATAGTATCATCTGAAGTAAAATCAGTAAAACAATGGGAAAATGAAGAAAAAATTTTTTATAAAGGAAAAGAGTTTGATATTGTTAGGGAATATACTAAAAAGTTAGAAATAAATGTAAAAATTGAAGAAGAAAATAAAAGGTTTATTATAATAGTACCAGAAAATATTGATCAAGAAGTTATAAAAAAATCAGTTGATAAAGTTATAAAAAAAATATTCAAAAATAATACAGAGATTTTAATTGCTAAAAGATTACCATATTGGGCTGAAATAACAGGACTTGAGTATAATGAAGTAAAAATAAGAGATGCAATTACTAGATATGGAAGTTGTATGCCAAATAAAAGAAATTTATATTTTTCGTCAAGACTTATAATGTTGCCAATGGATAAAGTTGATGCAATTATAGTTCATGAGTTATGTCATATAAAATATAAATATCATAATAATGATTTCTATAATTTAGCTGAAAAATATATATCAAATTATATAGAAATCGATAAATGGCTAAAGAAAAATGGTGATAATATATTATTTTAAAAAATAAAGAGAAGCAAAGTAATGCTTCTCTTGTTTGTTTATGAAATTACCGAATAAAGTGCATTTTTATTGTTTTTGCCATGTATTTATCAGGACAATTTAAAACAATAAGATTTTTTCTTTCAATTGCTTTAATATGTAAAGAATGAGCTAATGCAAAAATTTCAGTTCTATAATGGTTAGACCAATCTCTTTCAGCAGAACAAAACTTAAATGTAACAATATTTTTTGTAGCTTTAATTTTAAGTTTTTTCTTATTTTTCATGTTAAGAAATTTAGAAAAAATTTTTACGTTCATCATTTTTTTCTCCTTTGTGAGTTGTCTTTCATAGACAAAAAACAAGGTACATTGTACCAACAAACAATGTAATATTATACTATATTTTACATAAAAATGCAATACATTGTTTAAAAATAATTGTAATACTACAATAAATTCTGAAGATAATAAAAAACTCAAGTACATCTTATGAGCTACTTGAGTTTTTTATGGTGCAGATGGCCGGAATCGAACCGGCACGGTTTATTCAACCGCAGGATTTTAAGAATAATGGAATATTTAACATTTATTATTACTTAACATCAGTAAATAGCTTTTAATTCAAGTGTTTTCAATACTTTTTAGTTAAAAGTTAGTATTATAAATAGTTATGAATAATTACTAAAAATTGAATAAGATGTTAGGAAAGTGTTAGGAAAAAGTTAGAAAGAATTTTTAGCTTACTTTTGACGTAATGTAGAATTACTCTACTTTAAAATAAAAATGCCTTAAAACTAATTTTGAGGCTTAATTAAATAGGATTAAATAACAAATTAGATTGCTTGTAGCATTTTAGCTATGAGTAGTCTTTTTTTGTTGTCCAAAAGAGAAATGCAACACCTCTTAAAAAGTGTTTGGTGTGATGAGCCGATGCTATAAAGTTCATTCGTATTTGTATAAGCAGTCTATTTATACAAAGTGCGTAAGTGAGATTTTAGAACACAGACTCACAATAATAAAAGAGTATTCGGTGGCATATCTTGGTGTGGATTTATAATTGTAAAAAGTTTGGACAAGTATGAACAAAGATGCTTTAGTAGTATCAGCAATTATAGTAGCAAAGCTACTTACTAGACTACCTATGAAACGAGGCGAACGACCGACGGTTTCTACTTATATAGGTGTAATAATTCTATTTTTTATAAATGGGATTATTACACCTTTTCACTTTAGCTCACTCACTCTGGTTTCTGCTTTGAATTGCTAAAGTGAATACAAAAAAGCATAAGTGCTTTTTTGTTGTGAGTAAAAAATTATTTTTTGCTCACATTCATAAAAATTGCGAAAAGCAAATTTTTATGAAAAACCTAAAATGCAATTAAGCAATTTTAGGTTTTGGGGTGTGGGGTTGCTTAACCCTGCCACACAGACAAACTTTGTTTGTCTAGTGTGTTAGACATTGAAACAATATCTCAAGCAAAGAAGGAGGTGCAAGGAGATATGAGTTATGCTATTGTAAGAAATGAAAAATTAACACGAGCAGAAGTAAATGGAAAAGGAACTCATAATGATAGAAAAGCAAAAAATCATACTAATAAAGATATTGATCCTACAAAAACATACTTAAATTATTACATTAAGAAAAACGAACTAACATACACCAAAGAATTTGACAAATATTTAAAAGAAAACAATGTTCAAGGTCATCTTAGAAGTAATAGTATAATAATGTGTCAAATGATATTTACATCAGACCAAGTATTCTTTGATAAAATAGGAGAAAAAGAAACAAAAAGATATTTTGATGAATGTTATAAATTTATTTGCAATTATAAAAATCTAGGAGAAAAAAATATAATATCAGCAGTAGTGCATTTAGATGAAGGTGCACCACATATGCACTTAATGTTTGTTCCTGTTGTTCATACAAAAGAAAAAGATGGAAATGACATTGATAAAATTTGTGCAAGAGATTTTTGGAAAGGTCGAGACAGTTATAGAAAATTACAAGATGCCTATTTTAATCATGTAAAATCAAAAGGTTTTGATTTAGAAAGAGGAATGTTTGTTGAAGATACTAACAGAAAGCATTATTCTGTTGAAGAATATAAAAATATTACAAATTATGAAAATACCAAGAAAATCTTAAAAGAAATGAAACTTGAATTACCAGAAGTTCCAGATATAAATGACATTAGTAAATTTTCAATAAAAAGAGATGAGAAAATACTAAAAGAAATCATAAAACCTAAAGATGATTTAATTAAAGAATTATATAAAGATAATCTTGCTTTAAATAAAGAACTATCAAAACAAGCTAAAGTTGTTGATGAAGCTGTAAAATATCAAAAAGAAAGAGATAAAATTCTTGCTGATAATAAGACATTGCATAATCAAGTTGAAAATATTAAAACAGAATATAAAGAAAAAGAATTTGATTTAGAATGGGATTTAAAAAAACAAATAAAGAAACTAGAAAAAGAAAATAGCAAATTACAAAAAATAATTAATAAATTCTATGAAACTATTGATAAATTTATAGTTTGGATTTGTCATAAGTTTGGTTTTGGAGAATCAAAAGAATTGATTAAAAATTTCCAAGAAGAAACTCGTACTTTTATTGATCCTGTAAAGCAAATTGAAAACGAAGAAAAAATAAAAAATCATGAATTCGAATTATAAAACTCACTATATAATAAACTATAGCGAGTTTTACTTTCGTTAAATCCAGTTAATTCCAAATAGCATATTCGGCTGAAGCCATATTTCCTTGTCCTTTTTCGTATCTATTTTTATCAATATAACAAACCATTTTTACAGAAATATTCTTTTTTTCCAGTAATGCATTATACAAAGCTGAAAAGCTTGTTCTTAAACAATAAATATACCATTCATCTGTATAAGATCCTCCTGTTGGTCTAACTCTTATGCAAAAATATCTACTTTCTATATCATCACTATAACCATAATTATAATAATCATCCAATGATGCATTTCCTTTTAGTGAAAACTTTTCTCCAACATTATTAGCTAAATTATATTGAACTTCTGTTGCCGTTAATGTAATTCCATTATTTTTTAAATAATTAGAAAATTTATCATTTTCTTCTGACTTTTTTTCCTCTGATTCTCTTTTATGGGTATAGCAATATGTAGAATTATATGCTTTTTGATTCTTGCATCCAGAATAAGAACATGTATGAATATAGCAATACCTTCCTCCTTCAATAGAAGTATTTGAACATTTTGGGTATTGACACCTCTTTTGTACTTTTATTCCTATACATATAATAATTACCATACAAAGTATAACAATAGCTATTACTTTTTTCTTATTTTCTTTAATTAACTTTACTATTTTTTCTTTATACATATTTTTTTCTTCAATATTATTTATCTCACATTTGCAATTAGGACATCTATCACTATCTTCTTGAATCTCATATCCACACTTTTTACAAAACATATTATATTTTTTCCTCCTATTATTTCATTAATCGTGGTTAAACCAATTTTCGTAAGAATCAGTACTTGTTAATGCTGGTGTAATTGTCATCATATTTTTTTCATCATTAAATGTAATTGTATATGTAGTATTATTAATTTTAATTTTATTATATCCTACAATGTTATAGTTGTATGTTTTTATTTTACTTTTTACTAGATACCCTCCATCGAAATTATAATCTATTGATTTATCTGAAAAATTCAGTTCTAATGAATAAAGTGAACCAGACTCTCCTTTTTCTATGCGTTCCCAGCCTCTTAACAATTGCTTCTTTAAGCTTATTTTTCCATAAAAGATTAAGGAAATAATGATTACTATTATTAAAATTATCATAAATAATATTTTTTTGCTTTTTAATCTTGTAAAATTTTTCTTTGCTTTTATTTCTTGAACCTTATTTCCACAATATGAGCAAAACTCTGCATCTTTAGGCAATTCATTTTTACATTTTATACATTTCATAAACTTCCCCTTTCTGTTAACACTCTTAACAATATATAAAAATATGCCTTGCAAAGTGTTAACACTTATAAATATATCATGAATAAATTATAAAATCAATACATATTATAAATTTTAGGAGCAAAAGAATTATGTCATTGATTTCAAAATTTGATAACAACATGAATATAATAGGATACCAATTAAAAAAATACAGGCAGAAACAAAACTTATCTTATGAACAATTATCTGCAAAATTAGACTTACTAGGAATTAGCATTCATAAACAAAGTTTATATGATATTGAAAATAATAAAAGAACTGTAAAAGATTACGAATTATTTGGACTCGCATATGCTTTAAGAATAGATGTAAATGATTTATTAATAGATATAAAAAATAAATTTAAAAAGGAATATCAATAATAACTATTATCTGTATTCCTTTTTATTTTTGTTTAATAACAACTATATAATTTATTGCTTTTATATCTCTTCAATATTTATAATACTTTCTACTGGCACATTATAATCTTCTTTCAAAATTACCACCTCTTTTAATTCTCTATTAGAAATATCTTTTAACTTTTCAATAATATTTTTGTAATATGTTTCTTGTCCGAAAAAATCCACTTTTTTCAATATTCATATATTCTACTTTAAATGTTATTATATATTTTTTATATTCCTTCATATTATAGTAATATTTTAATGGACTTAATATCTCTGGAAAACCTTCCAAATTATTATCGTAATCTAAATTCATATTTGCACATAAAAAAGCACATATATTGGTGTCAAACTTTTGATTTATCATCATTTCATATCTTTGAGGCTTTTCTTTTAATTTTTTTACAATTTCAAGATCATCATGTTTTAGTAGTTCCTTTCTATTTAATATTCCATATTTCTTTATTGATTCACACTTATCATTATTGACTGTAATATGTTGCAATATAAAAATATCATTATCAAATATCTTATTTATATCAAAAAGTTCTTTTTTTGTTTTTTCAAGTTTATATTTTGATGAAAAATCTATAATCATATTATTTCCTCACTATTCCAAATTTTTTAATCTTTTTTCTATTTCTTCGGGAGATGGGAGCAAATCTTTCATCTTTTCTGGCAAAGTATCTCTAATTTGATACGTAGCAACACCAATTGGCTTATAACTATCGTTTAAAGCATACTCTACAACAGTTCTATTTTTATTTTTACATATAATAATACCTATTGATGGATTTTCATGCTCCATTTTTACTTGCTTATCCAATGCAGTTAAATAAAATTGAAGTTGTCCTATAAATTCAGGTTTAAAATCTCCTATTTTCAATTCAATTGCTACTAAACTTTTTAAAGTTCTGTGATACAATAATAAATCTATGTAAAAATCTGTTCCTCCAACATTTATATGATATTGACTTCCCATAAAAGCAAAATTTCCACCCATTTCTTCAAGAAATGCTCTCATATTACTTATTAAACTTTCTTCTAATTCTCTTTCAGAATGTTGTTCAGAAAGTTCCATAAAATCAAATATATATTCATCTTTGACTGCTAATTTTGCTTGATTTACATATTTTTCTGGTAACGTTTCATCAAAGTTAGTTTGGTTAAGTAAATATTTTTCATAAGACTTATTTTCTATATGATTAATTAATACATCTTTTGTCCAACCATATTTTTTAGTCATTTTTATATAAAATTCTCTTTCAAGTTGATCTTTGCATTTCTCCATTATAGCCACATTTTTGCTCCAACTTATTTCTCGCACTAGTGGTGCGAGATTTTCCATATTATTATATGTTACATAAAAATTTCTCATTCTCCATAAATTACTTGAAGAAAAACCTTTAACGTCAGGAAAATCTTTTTTTATTTCTTTCGATAATACTTCAACAATTGACTTTCCCCAACCTTTTTCTTGTTGTTGGTTATATATTTCTTGTCCAATTCCCCAATATAAACTTATTAAAGTTTGATTTACCACTTTCATGGCTTCATATTGACTATTTCTAATTTTATTTTTAATTTCTCCTATAAAGTCCTTGTAATCTTCACTAGTTAAATTATTACTCATAACATCATGCTCCTCATCTTTATATATTTTGTAATTTTTTTCCTAAATTGTCTTGTCTAATCTTTCTTTCTCTTAATTCTAATTTTTCAATTAAAATTTCTTCAATAGCCATTCGCAAAGGAATGAATAAATTATTACATTCATCTTCAGATAAATTGTGTATTCCATTACTAACTTTTGAATATACTTGATTATAACCATTCGCAAATATTATTTTAGGTAAAAAATTTCTTAATTCATTCAATTTATCTTCCATTCTAAGTTTCATAAAATCCTCTTTGGTTACATGTAATTTAGACTTATTCTGTTCAAAACAATCTAATAATAATTTTTCAAATATTCTTCTCAAGTATGTCATAGCCCCTATATTACTATGAAAGCTGTTTAAAGAACATGCAGTTTTATAATATAAAGTATATTCATCTCCTAATTCTTTAAGAAATGCTTTGTTGTTTATTTCTTCATTCATATCATAGATTGAAGGAAATTGTCCTACTTTCATAACAGTATTTTCATTAATAATTTTAAAAAATATAATTAGGCTATGCCCGCAATCAGCTTTAGCAATAAAATAAAAATAATTATTATCATTTATCAGCTTTGAATACCCAATAGGAACCATTTTTTCAAAATCTATATCATCATCAATATAATAATACTCCGTTCCTATTTTTGCAAATGTAAAAATTCTCTTTGTTTTACACTTGTTACAATATAATTCTATCTTTTTATTATTAATAGGAAATGTTTTTAATACATCTTTTGGAATATCTGTAATTTTTTTATATAGTGGAGTTAAAACTAAATCTTGTGTTATAAAAACATTTTCTTCTTCTTCGTTAAATTTATCATCAAAACTAAATTTATTAAAATTTATAAAACCATTCATTTTCATTTCTCCTTTTTCAATTCTGCCAACATTAGTGGCAGAATTAGTTTTATTTATTTTCTTCCATCCATTTATACAAAACATCTTCATCTAATTTGTTCTGTTTAAATAGCTTTATCTTTGCCTGTGCTTCTTTTTTCCATTTATCAAAATCTTTTTTTAATTGTTTATTATCTTTGTTCCTATATACATTCATAACTTTTTGTTGATATGTTCTTCTATATAATAATAATGCTGGTGTATTTTCTAAGGTCTTCTTATAAGTTTCATTAGCACCTTTCTCTCTACAAGTTGGGCTGCCATTAACATTTTCCAAATCACAATATATTTCATTTTGTCTAAATGTTGGAATAAAATATCTACCACAATTTTGGCATATTTTTATCGGTAAATTCTCTTGTTTAACTAGTAAATCCAAAACAATAAAACAAATACTTCTTAATTTTTTACTTGTATAAACATTGTGCAATTCTAAATTAGGATCTTTATCATCTATTCTTTTTATCAACTTCTCTATTGGTTCATTGTAATTATGATTATGTATGTTTATGTAATTATCTAGTATTATTTCAATATCTTGTGAGTATGTATAAATATCATTTTTTATTGTATATGCGACAAATTTTGAATATATAGAACTTTCTTTTAATTCTTCATTACCATTTAAATTATATACAAAATCCACGCATTTTTTAAATTCACTTTGTATTTCTAATAAATATTCTAAATGATCACTATATGTATCTTCTAATATTTTTAGAAACTCTATATCTGTTAGTGGTTCTCCAGATTCTAAATAGTGTTCATCCTCTTTTATTAACTCAAATCCATAAGCATAAAAGAAAGTATTATATGCAGTTTCAAATGTAGAAAAATCAGCATTTAATAATCTTAATAAAATCATCCCTATACTTTCTGCATAATGAATATATATAGTAGATGGTTGTTTACGAATTTCTTTTTTATTTGTGCATTTTATTTTTGTAATATCTTTTTCTAAGTTCAAATATAGCCTTGTTTCATCATCTTTATGTTCTTTTCTTGTAACACCATATAAATAAAGAGGTGTTGAATAATATTCTTCTTTTTCTTTAATATTAAACCATAAATAAAAATCTTTTAATATTAAATGACGAGGTAATTCTCTCATTTCTATTCCTCCAATAAAATATATGTAAAAAATTTCAAAAATATTTTAACATTGTATTGACAAATATAAAGTATGATTATATAATAACAATATCAAATCACTATGTGAGATTTTTCACAATATAATAGTACAACAATTAGGAAAAAATGTCAATAGGTGTATTGTATAAAAAATCTTGCAAACAAAAAGTCAACCAATTTGGAAGGAGGTATTTTAGGTTGGAAAATCAAGAGAACATTTTAGATTTATACTATAATAAACATCTAAAACAAAAAGATATTGCAACAATGGTTGGTGTTTCTAAACAATATGTTTCAAAAGTAATAAAATCAGATAGTAGATGTAAAGAAGAAAAACAAATTCGCAAAAATACTAATGCTATTAAGCGAAAGGATTATATGAAAGAATATTTTAAAAATTATGATAGACCAAAGAAAGAAGATAATTCTTATGAGCAACTACAAGCATTATTAAATCAAGATTCTTTAGAGTTATCATATTCTAATAGCAATATAAATGATTATGCTTTTGCTAAATATAATTCAAGTATCTATCATACAGATAAAAAAGGAAATTTAAAACTTAACAAAGGTATAAAAGTTGGTAATGATGTTCCAAAAACAATAAATATGAACATTCCTATTCCAACTCAAAAATACAAATATAGATGTTATAGTATGTAAATCAAGGGACTTGCAAGAAAGTCTTTTTATTTTATAAATTTTTAAAGGAGGAGGACAAACTATATGGGTAATATAAAGGAAAATTATGAATTAATGTTTACTGCATATCCAGATATAGTAAACATTATTCAACTAAAAGAAATGCTTGGAATTGGTATAAATCTTGCTTATAAACTTGTTAGAAACAAAACAATTCCATCGCTTAAAGTTGGTAGAGAATATAAAATACCCAAAAGAAATATTATTTATTATTTAACAAATCAAAACTAAGTCATTATCCATTAGTGGTAATGGCTTTTATTTATTTTAAAGTAACTAGACTAAAATTTGCTTATATGTTATGATTTTAAAGTCAAGAGTAAGCTAAATTTAAACTGTTATTTGGAAAGGAGTTTGTGTATGATAACAGGTAGCGTACAAATTAATAAGGGTTATTATTTTATAGTATTTAATATGTATAATGAATATGGAAAAAGAAAACCCGAATGGCATTCTACTGGCTTAAAAGTAGATAATAACGAAAGAAAAAATAATCAAATTAGAAAACAAGCTGAAAAAATGCTAAATGAGGAATTAGTAAGAGTAAATGCTGAAAATAGTTTTAGTAATAAGCTGAATACTATTGCTAAAAATTCTAAATATTCAAATATGCTTTTTAGTGATTATATGCTAGAATGGTTGGAAAATATAAAACCTAAAGTTGTTCAATCAACTTATATTGGGTATGAACAAGTTGTAAAAGGAAGACTATGTCCTTATTTTAAATCTAAAAAAATAAAATTAATTGATTTAAGACCGAGAGATATACAAGATTTTATAAACTACTTATATAAACAAAGACTAAAAGGCTCAACAATAGCACATTATACTTCTAATATGAATACTGCTCTCAAAGAGGCTGTTATTGCTGAAATAATACCATCTAATCCTATGGATAGAATTGAAAGTGTGAAAAAAGAAGTTTATATTCCAGAATTTTATACAGATGATGAACTTATTGAATTAATTGAGGTTATAAAAACTCAAAAACTAGAACTACCACTTACTTTAGGCATTATATATGGTTTAAGAAGAGAAGAAATTTTAGGATTAACTTGGAATGCAATAGACTTTAAAAACAAGAGTATTACTATTAGAAAAACAGTTGGTAGAGGAAAATATGATGGTGTTACTCAATTTCTTATAAAAGATATTCCTAAAAATAAATCAAGTTATAGAACTTTACCCATGTTTGATTTTATTGCTGATTTATTAAAGAAGTATAAAGAAAAATATAAATTAAATGAAAAAATCTTTGGAAATACTTATATAACAGACTATAAAGATTTTATTTGTTTGATGGATAATGGAGAATTAGTAAAACCTGACTATGTAGATAGAACTTTTAGTAGAATATTAAAAGAAAATGGATTTAGACATATTAGATTACATGATTTAAGACATTCTTGTGCTACATTACTTTTAAGAAATGGTGTACCACTTCCAGAAATTCAAAAATGGCTAGGTCATTCAAATATTATTACTACTCAAAGATATTCTCATTTAGATCAGAATGATAAGTCTATACCAGCAAATATGATTGAAACAAAATTTAATATGTCATTTATATCAAATGACAATAAAAAAGAACAAATATCTATTGGTACTAGATAAATGTTCAAAAGAATATATTTCAAAACATTTTCTTAACTTACACAGAAAATTGAAAAGTGTTAGGAAAAATGTTAGGAAAATCTGCATTTTTTATAAATTAAAACCTCAAGCATATCTTACGAACTACTTGAGGTTCTAATGGTGCAGATGGCCGGAATCGAACCGGCACGGTTTATTCAACCGCAGGATTTTA
>OIZX01000913.1_pt1 | contig 17331 bp, 18 predicted proteins | sample 1588621 | NCBI WGS metagenome assembly OIZX01 (sample SAMN03283276) | human gut metagenome | biome: human-associated habitat; material: feces | host: Homo sapiens | place: Peru | collected 2012
TAAAATCACCATCTTTTTGTAATCCTTGGTTAAATCCATTTACTACTGCTTCAATCATCATATCCATTTCAAGTTCTGTAATAGTAATTCCTTTTTCGTTTAATAATGCAATTTGCTTACGTTCTTCTATGCCATCCGTAAATCCCGCGTCAACCAATTTTTCGAAAATTGAAATTTTAACGGGACAATCCCAAAGTTTGGGGCAAGTTCCATTCACACATTTCTCTGTACTTACTGCGGGACAAATCACTCTTGCCATATCTAAGCTTAGCTCATCTTTACTTTTCATCATTTTCTATCTCCTTAATAAGCTCATCAATGTCGGCTGCCGAGATCATCTTTTTACCAACAAAGTTTTCTACACATCTTTCTTTGACTTCGATCAGCGTTTCGATTTTCGTTTGTTTTTGATCATTAAGCAACTCATCATTAAGCTTGCTCAACGCGGCATTAATATTTCGCATCGAATCATTCAGCCTGGCGAAGGTTTCCAAATCTCTTCGGCTTCTCTCTTGTAAATAATTGATTTGAGCCTCTTGCTTCGAGATAAGGTCAGCGATGCTTTGAAGAAGTTCTACAGAAATGCAGTCTACATAATCTTCATTAACCGCCTTTGCACATTCCAATTCGATATTTAGTTTCCTCTCGATTTCTATTCTGTCCATACTATTAAGCCTCCTCTATGTCTTTGATGGTTTGATATGCGGCACTATATTCACCGCAAAGCGACTCCACATACCCAACCAACGCGAATTCGCTGTCGATTCCGTGGTCTTCTATCCATTGGGCGATTTCGCGGTCAAGGTTGTTAAACTCCTCGGCGAGTTTGGCACGGCGCATAATCTTTTTACGCAAATATTCAGGTACCTTCATCAGTCCCACCAAGTGCGGAAATCTTCGGCGATTTTCGCGAATGCTTTCTTATAAAGCTCGGTGCGTTTCTTTTCTTGAGCCTCGATTCGTGCGCGATACTCTTTCGCATCTTCATTGGCACGCTGATTGTCATTGTTATTGAGCCTCTCAATCCAAGATTCCAATGTCTCGACACAGCCATCGGAAGAGTCAACATCATCGTCTTCCGCCGCCGCATCGAGCAAATCACAGACTTCTTCGAGAGAACGCTGAACCTCAATACGAGAGTCCTCTGCTTGGAACACGTTGTAACCGAGATCGTAATAAGCTTCCATCCAAGACAACATAGTGCAAAGGCCTTCCATAAAGAATCCGTAGTCATACGGCTGGAATTTACGTGCCTTTTTTATGAGCGCTTTGCGATAATGACGCATCATACGGTAGTAGCTCTTCTTGACCGCTTTCGAATATCCTTTACAAGCTTTGCAGACTTCCTTGTCGGAATCGTCACAATTGGATGGACACGAATATTGCTTTTTAATGTTTAGCTTTTCAGCCTTATTCAATGACATAGAATTCTTCTCCTAATATAGATTGCGTCTGACGGGCTCCTTGAGGTGACAAAGAGCAATCGCCGATTTTTTGAAACGTAATTGTTGCTCCTTCCGAAAGCTCTGATGCAAGTATATAATAATCCACATCGAGAGCTTGGAAGGCGGCGACAACCGTTCCTGTTCGGACTTCGTCGCCGTCAACGTAATACATCTTGCGCCCTTGGAAAGAGCATTTTGTAAATTTCGCGTTTGTCGTCATAGCTTTGCCTTTATGTTGTCGCAGGGCGTTGCATATGTAACAGTACAACTATTCGGCACTTTCGGTTTGTCACCCAACGAGATTGTCGTGCTTGGATTCGGATTCGTGTATTGTCCTGTTGGCGGTGTCAAATTGTCTCTGTTTGTCCATTCAGTATAAAAGGGCTGAGTCCCTGTTCCCACCGTCGTTATCCAATCGTTTTCTTTTTTACTGCAAAATGGACAATAGCTTTGATTTGGGGCAAGGATTGCTCCACACTTCGGACACTGCCAGCCTTGTTGGATAAATTGCGGTGCAGGAATGTTGCACGCCGTTGTTTTGTGGGCGGTTTCTGTACTCTTATTCGCAGGTATAGCGTTAGCTGTACTCTTGTCGTCTGCGGGCATGGCGTTAGCTGTACCAGCGACTGCTTCCCTAAGCTTTACAATAGTCTTTCTACATTTTGGACAAATACGATGTTCACCATCGAACGTAAACACTTCCCCACAAATTGTGCATTTTGTGTTTGTTGTGTATATCGCGGGTGTTATATCGATTGTTGTGATACCTTCTGCATTCGTAGTTGTAACACCAACACCAGGATCGGCTTCGTCAATTTTTTGGATATATCCCGAAGTTGCGTGTCCAATCTGATTTTCAAAAGTGATGATATCACCATGTTTGGTGTTACCTTTTTCGCCACAGTTCGGGCAAGTCCACTCATAACATTTCGGGTTTGATGTTAAAATCTTATATAGGTCTACTTTAACTATTGCGCCGCATTTGGGGCATCTTATGGGTTCGGTTGGTTTGTACATAATTTATTTCTCCTCTATTCTTTCAGCATATTTTACGTTATTCCAATTGATTATTGTATAACGTCCCTCTTTCTCGAGATTCTCAACAGTAATTGCATTTATTGAATCTTCTGTGGTCATTAATTTTTCAAATAGTCCATTGTCAGGTGCGTCTATATATCCGCCGCCAATTAAATGAAAACGAATTATGGGTTCTTCCATAGCGTCCTCCTTAGTCTATTATAATTTTTATAGAATAATCATTATCTATAATTTTATATTCTTTGTTGATGTGTTCATCTTCGGGCATACAAAAGACAGGAGTTTGCAATCCGATATCATTCTCTTTTACCATTTCATTTTCTTCAAGCATTTCCATTAGGGAATTGACAACTTTTTGGGATTGTTCGAGATTTACATATGTTCCCAAAAGAACAAGGGAACTACTAATACCGATGATTCCAAAGGTGGAAGTCTTTGCTTCCGAATTGGAAAGCTTAACATCTCCACGAGATATCATTATTCCCGTTACCGCGACAAAAGAATCTTCAAGAAACTCTTGAAAATTTTCATCGAGTATAGCTTGTTGAGGTTGAACCAGTATCATATATGGATACTCCTTGTCTATTATCTATGAGTATTATATCATATAGAAATCGATACGTCAACCTTTTGTGACGTTTAAAAGTATTTTCTTCTTTTATTAATTTATAGATCACAGAAGGTTGACAAAGTCAAGCTTCTTGTGTATAATAAGGGTGGGTGGCGGGAGTATGAGATCTAAATTATTACTTATTATATAATATAAATATAACATTTATTATAAATATATAACATTTAATATGTTATAATGTAAAATATATGTTATATAAATAAAATAATACTTTTATTTATTATTTATTTTAATATGGATAATTAAATATAAAATAAAAGATAATATAAATATATAAAATAAATATATAATATAAATAATAGAAAGTATTCTATTATTGCATACTCCCTCCGCCCACCCAATATTATAATGATCACAAAAGCTTTTGTCAACCTATTGTGACATAAAAATAAAAAACTTTTGCAAAAGAAGAGTTTCGTAGATAAAACAATACAGGATTGTCAACAAAATAGTTTACAAATGTCACAATTGGTTGACATTCTATATTATACGTGGTATAATTCAAGTGTAATCAAAAGAGAGCACAGCTCTCAGCAAAATACTACAAGGAATTACAAAATTATGAACAAACCTATCATCATCGCTGAAGTGGACAATTTGGCTTACAATGCCGCTGCAGCCGTCACCAATCTTCTTAATAATAAGTATAACACCAGTTATAGCGAACTGGAATTTTATGGTGACAGATTCAAAAGTGTAATCAAAGAAAATTACGAAGATGCCATCAGCGCAGCTATATTTACAGCGCATATGGAAAATGTAATTGAATATAGAGAAGGTGGCCTCAAATTTGAAGAAACCCTATACAAGCATCGCATAATCAGCACAACATTGGGTATGGCTTATAATCCTAAATACCATATACCTGAAAATGCTTTGACCGATTGTGACGCGCCTGTCATTTATATTGGTACTAATTACGACATGTGCATGCGTATGCCCGCAAATTTGAAAATCTTGGTAAAATTCGGTGTTGACCATAAGAAAAACAGAGTCATCGGTAATGAAGACAACTTCTATGTAGTGAACACTTTAGAAGAAGTCGGACAAATTGTTGACTTTTATGGTGAACATCCTGAAATGATTTGTTCCCTTTGAGGCTTAATAATGAAAACTTTATTTTGTGTCCTGGGACGGACTGGGACGGGGAAAGATTCGATTGTTGACCAAGTGTGCAAACTCACGGGGATGTCAAAGGTCAAATCTTTTACGACAAGACCACAACGTGGGGCGAATGATATAACTCATGTATTCATCAAGCCCAATGAGGTTGAGAAGTATAAGAAGGACATTGCGGCATATACCAAAATTGGAGATGTCGAATATTTTGCTACGGTTCAGCAAGTCATCGATGCCGATTTTTATATCATTGATCCCAAGGGTTTTTATGATTTTTTAAGCCGTTGGGATTTAACTACTCATCCGATGCGTATTGTGACTATTTATATTACAGTACCCGAAGGTATGCAAATGTTTATGTTGACTAGACGCGGTGATGGCAAGGAAGTATCGAGGCAAAGGATTTTGGCAGAAAACGAACAATTTGAAAAATTCGAGCAGTTACAACATTGGGATTATATGATTTTGAATGATGATATGTATTCGGCAGTTGTAGAAGTTATGAATATAGTGAACAAAGAGAAAGGGAGTATTGCCTGATGGCGACTTTGCAAAATCAGTATCAAGTATTTAAACTAAAGTCTGACTTTATCGTGGCGCGAAATTTGAACGTTGAAAATTACTCAAAGTCGCAGGCGGCAAAAGACGGGGCGTTGGTATCAATCGGAGACAACCTTGTGTTTCAACAAATTCGCAAGTTTTACGATGATAAACGCACCCACCGCGAAATTTTTAACGATGTCCAACAATTCCGCCGTGCAATAAGGGCAGCAAAGAGAGAGGGGAAAAACAAAGAGGCGAATATTCTTAATCGATTCTTGGTGGACTCTCTGTTTGTGAAAGACATTGTCAACGTAGAGGTTGTCAAGAAGAAAGAGTATAAAGAACTTGCGAAAAATGGTTTCACCGTAAACGGAATTCACTATGTAAGATTTTGTTGCGGCTCTGGGCAAATGCGCCGTAATACCATCACTTTCATTAATGACAAACTGTATGACACTTTGTATAAGAACTTGATGTGTGGTTTGGATACCAAAATAACAGAAATGAACTTGGCGAAATATCACGCATATTTTGCATTGGCATTTTCGAGTGTTATGTGGGTGCGAAATCCAAGAGTATGCGTTGTAAAAGACTTCCACAATGTTGTCAAAGACCAAAAGGTCGACTGGATATGTCCTGACCCCGCGACTGGAAAGAAACATATTGAAGAACGCACGATGGATATCGATTTAAACTGTGCCGATGGACAAGGGCTTGTTGATCCGCAGTTTGCAGCCTTGTGGGCAGAGGATATGAATCTCTCTTATGTGCCGTCGTCATTCGTGGTTCGAAGCGTTTTTGTAAAAGGTTGCTTAGTGCCGTTTGACTTCAAAGAGTTTGCGGCGGAACACGGTATCGATTCGATTCGTGACAAATGGGGAATTGCTCATCGCTTGGAGGATATCGACGTCATTCTCAGTGAATCACAATTCAAGATGCACAAATATTATGTATCTTGGTACGAGTATCAGAAATACGCTGATGCCGCTGGAATTCAATGGGGTGTCGCAAGATACAATAAAAAGTACGATGATGAATATGTGCTTGCAAACTATCAATATTTGCAGGTGTTGAACATTGACAAAACCGATATACTTAAACTGATTCAGCCTACGGTTGATTGGATTAAGAAGATTTGCACAGGTGATCCTTTGTATACGATGTTATATATGCTGGGGTGTAAGGGTGAACAAATCAGTTTCAAGGAACTTTATAACGGAGCTCAAAGTACGGCGCTGAAAGCTATCATAAAGAATCCGATGATGCTGGACGATGCTCATGTGCAGAAGAAAGTATATCGTAATATTGCCGAGACGATAAACAAGGCGAAGATTGGCAAGGTGTGGGTGCGAGGAAATTATAGCTTTATGATTTCTGACCCTGTGGCACAGTGTCAATCGGCGTTGGGTTTGGAACCGACTGGGTTAATTGGTCCCGATGAAGTATATTCAAATTTCTGGAGGCACCGAGGCGTGGGTTGTGTTGACCTGTGCCGCAGCCCGATGATTGACTCGCACGAACACAACCCTTGTAAAGTGGTATCGTCCGCAGATATGGATTATTGGTATCAATATATTGAGAGTGGAATCATTTACAGTATATATGATACTTCAACATTACGACACTCCGATAGTGACTTAACATAATGGGTCCGTCGGATGGTAACATTCGATTGCTACTCAGTGAACCTGGGAATCCAGGGTGTGGGATAAAATCCTGCTAACAGTAAAAATCGTAAGTTTTGTTGGTCGGCTTGGAGAGAAATGCCGACAGAAGAAAATGAATTCTATGTCTATGAATGGATAAACAAAGACACGGGAGAGATTTTCTACGTAGGGAAAGGCAGTGGTTATCGTTGGAAACGTAGAACCGCTAGTTCTCGAAACAGATATTTCAATCGTTATGTCCAAAAATATCCAAATTGTGAACCTCGAAAAGTTTATGAAAATTTAACTGAAGAAGAGGCTTACGAAAAAGAACGAGAATTAATAGCCGAATATAAAGAAAAAGGCGTTCAATTAGTCAACTTCGATGAAGGAGGACGGCGAGGTGGACGCTCACCTGGAAAGCTAAATGGTATGTATGGGAAAACACATACGCCCGAAGCTCGAAAGAAAATAAGCGAAGCCAATTCCGATGGCCACAATGTGGGAATCAATAATACTCAATATGGAATTAGTCCAAGAGAGCGTATGAGTCCTGCGACATACGAACGGTGGCGCACGGCACACAAGAAAATAGTTGGTGCAGCAAATCCAAATTGCCATCATACAATTTTGTTCAATCTTGAGCATGAAATTGTGAAAGAGTTTGAATATACGATTGAATGTGCACGTTTTTTGGAAGAGCAAGAGCATTTGACTAACGGAATTGAGAATATTCGCTCACAAATCAAGTATTACAGCAATACGGGACACATTATGTTCAACAAGTATTATGTAAAAGTGATTCGGCCAACAAAACAAGACAATACTGTGCCAAGCCTCGTAAAAGAGGAAGGTTAAACGACTACCGAAAGCATATCAAGCGAGAAAAACGTTTGAAAAGAAGCAAGTAGGGTAGAGAACGGCGCAAATCCGTTTCTCGAAGTGCTGAGGGAACTATGAACGGTAAAAGAACATAGCTCCAAGAGATAGTCTACTCCCCTAATAAATATCGGGAAACCGAGGGTATAAAGGTTGACGGAGACGTAGTAATGTCCACGGACAATGAAATCTTTATAAAGGGCGCACAAAAGTGGCACAATGTCATTACATACGAGAAAGGCGCCGCACCTGTGCAAAAGATTTGTTTAAAGAACTCAATTGCGACAGACCTTCGTGGTTTGGGTACGGGCGTCGGAGGATTCTCTAACTGTGCAACGATAATGCACGCGATGAAGGGCATCTTCCAAAAGGATTCTCAAAAAGAGCAAAGAGACGAGTTGACACTTCGTATCAAACTGTTGAGAGAAATTGTTGGACAAGAGATTGATAGAATAAAGGGTACCGCTGCCCCCGAACTCCCGAAAGAGTGGAAGAAAAAGGTGTATATTAACGATAACGACACGGATGCGGTTAAAGCTGACAAATATAAGCAACGTTCAATGGTTATCGACAAGAAACCTTATTTCTTTAGATATCTCTATCCAGAGTTGAATCAACAATTCAAATACTATGAAGATAGTTATAATGTTGAAGCTCGTAGTCAATATGGCATTAAGATAAAGAAACTACTTGTGAAGCCAAATAAGACCGAGGAAGAAATGAATTTGGTGCGCCGTTATCAGAAATATTCGCCTTTGATAACAGCCCCTTGCATAATGAATCTCCTGTGTAAAGAATTCGAAAATGTAGACTTTGACATCAATTTCAGTAAAGGTGCTGTGAGTATGCTCCCAACTTATGAAGACAAATTTGAAATTGATACAGAAAAGTTAGCTTTGATGAAAGAATTGTATCGCAAGTTCTCCAGCAGGAAGCAGGTCAAATCGCTGGAAAGTATGTTCGACGGAACGATTCTCCCCACGGATGACGAATATAACGAACTAAGATTTAGTGCTGTTGATCTCATTCGAGACGAAATACGTCAACAATTGACTAATAGTGAAATCAGCGGGGAAGAAGTATTGTTTTACAGCAATGTTCTCTCGAAAAGTTATAAACAATTCAATTGGGACTTTGCTTGGGATATTCTGGGAGACTCCATTGTGGATTTAATCCCTCGTGGAAGAGTTGAGGTTCCTGTGAAAAACGACGCAGGCTTTGACTATCTCGGTGACAGATATGTCCTTGCTCCTATCACTGAAGAAGAGGCTAAAGTTATTCAAGAAGAAGAGACGTTCGACGATTTCTCGTGGGACGACCTTCTCGGAGATGATATGCCTTCCATCTTTGACGTAACAGACAATCCGTTTGAGGTAGATAATGAGTGATAAAATCAAAATTAAAAATCCCAAAGAAGTGGGTAAAATAATTAGCTCTCTTAGAGCCGAAGGGATGACCGACGGCTCTATTAGGGAAACCCTGGTTGAAGCCGAAAAAGAATTTGAATTGGAAGATAAAATTTTCGAACGGGCGGTAGATCTGTTGTTGAACTCGGCGTTATTGGATAGCCAGCCAGTCGGCGAAATGATGATAGACATCTCCCAACAAGAATATGACTTTATCAGTCAGATTAGTGATAGAGATGTGCGTGTTTTGTTCACGGTTTTAGTTTACTGTGCTAGAAGAAACTGGCATCCTACGGGTTGGATAAAGTACGACGAACAAATGGTCATGAAACTTGGCGGTTTTAAAAATCACACACGTTTTCTTGAAGTGACACAGAAGGCTTCGAGGCAAGGATTAGACTTCAGGGTTGTGGGTAGCAAGAATCCGATATTGTGCTTTAAGTTGAGCTTTTTCGAGGAACTTGGCGCTGATATGTTTACTTGCCCATTGTCTGATTTAATCCGCACATTTGGAGAAGAAAATGATTATTCTTGATTGGGATAAAAATTCGGAAGAGGTGTTGGCGCAAGGGCACTACAACACAAAGCGCAGTGTTAATGCGGAACAGACCCACTTGTGCAGATACTGGCAAGAACAGGGAGTGGATAAAGAAGCAGCTTATCAGATATGGGTTGCTTTGGAGTCGCCCCAGGCGGTCGGATGTTTCGAGGAAGAGGAGCGCAGAGAGTATTTTGAGAAGTTCTGGGTAGCAGCTGAAGAAGCGGGACCGAACGAGAAGTACGCCTATGGACTTACACAAAAAGAATATTCATTCATAAACGAATTGGATGTTGACGTGGAGTACAAGAATTTCTTGCGTTCATTGGTGGAATATTGCCGCACTTATGGTAAAGACGGTGCATTCTTCTGTAAACAACCGACTTACGCGGCTTTGGCAAAAGGTGCGCGTCATCATTTAACAGAAGCAAGAGAGTTGAAAATGGCGCAGTGGAATCAAAAATATGATTTATATCGTACCACTGTTTTTTGCGGATATACTCACAAGAACACTACTTGCCGAATTGATTTGAGATTCTTTGATAATAGTGAAGCTGAATTGATAGATAAACCATTTGGAGAGCAGATGATTACTTGTCGAGAGTGTGGAGCTCGTTTTGTTCAATCGGTCCAAACACAACGAGATCTTTGTGAAAGTTGTTATAATTTACGGCGCATGAGATTGATGAATAATCATGCGGAGTCTGCCCCATTGAATACGAAAAGTCGGTTATCAGTACAAAATAAAAAAACTGTATAGATAAACATAACACCTTTTGTTAAAAAATATATAATGGTAAAGGAGAAATAAAAGAAACATTTTATTTCTCCCGATTTCCTTGTTTTGTCACAATAGGTTGACAAAATACGCATCGTGTGATATGCTTAAATCGCAATGGAATTAAAAGGAGATGTCGAATGACACAAACAGAATTTTTAGAACTCTTAAATAAATACGACGAGGAACACCTTTCCGAAGACGATTTGTTTGAGATTGGAGTTGCTCACAAAGAGCTTCCGCTTGGAATGAAAAACTGGAGCAAATTGAACGAGCAACTTGGTATGCCGTTCACGACTGGTGAAAACTATCGTTGTTGGGTAAAACAAAGATTGGCGCGTGTTGGCGAACTTCCTAAAAATGTGAAGATGTTGTCGAACAAGACAGTTGATGAACTTTCTCAAGAAGAAATCACAAACGAGCTCGAAGAACAAATGCGCGACTTGTACAAACAACAAGTTAAGACGAGAGATGCTCATAGAGAATATCGTAATGATATCAGAACAGATGCTCGTTGGGAAAATCTAGCACAAGAGATAAAGAAAATTCTCATTACTCAAAAACCTTTATCACTTCGTCCCGTAAAGAAGATTGAGGGTTCGGCTGAGGCTATTTGTGTAATAAGTGATTGGCATATTGGTTGTGTAGTTGATTCTTTTTACAATCATTTTAATCTTGAAATTGCCAAAGAGAGAATTGCGAGATTGCGTGACTACACCCTTAAATACTGTCGCAAATTTGGAGTGACAAAACTGCATATCCTGAATCTTGGGGACCTTTGCGAAGGAGAACTTCACGTTACAGCAAGAGTCACAAACGAGATGGACACCATTGGTCAAATTAAACAAGCTTCCGAGTTACTGTCTCAATTTGTAGTTGATATAGCTTCTGAAGTTGAACAAGTGTGTTATCGTAGTATTACAGATAATCACTCAAGAGTGATTCAAAATTACAAAGAAAATCTTGACGGCGATAGTTTTGTGTATTTGATTGATTGGATTCTTGAAATGAAACTCCAATTGGCAGGCGTAACAAATGTGGATCTTTGCTTCGATAATCTTAGTGACAATTTTGGTTTGTTCCGTTTGGATTGTGGCAAGCAAGTGGGTTTCTCTCATGGACATCGCCAAAATGTAAACACGGCGTTTCAAAGTTTCGTAGGAGCGACCAAATCCTATGTTGACTATATTATAATTGGTCATTATCATTCAAGTCGTATTAAAGAATTTAATGCTGCTAAAGTGATTGTAAATTCATCCCTTAAGGGAACCGATGAGTATGCTTTGTCTAAAAACTTGTTCGGACATCCGTCTCAAACTTTATTGGTGTTTGACGATGGCAATGATTTGAGTTTTGTGATAAACTTGGATTAAAAGGAATTATTTCGTAAAAAGGCTTCCGTGTGAAATAATGGAGGCCTTTTTGAATAGTTTTTCACGGAATTAAAAGGAGGGCTTATGGCCAGCGAAAGGAAAACTTTATCGGCTTTTGGTTCACTAGCCCAAAAGCTTTACTGTGTAGGATGTAAGACCAGTTTGGATCCTGAAGAGTTTTGGGATAGTAATGGTTTGATGTCCTCACTCCGAATGACGAAAGAAAACGGGCACAAATCTTTTCTATGCAAAGATTGTACGCGTGCATTATATAAAATGATATTAACAGAGTGTGAAGGAGATCATCTTGAGGCTCTTTTTCAACTCTGTACTACTAATGATTGGTATTACGATGACTTGCTCGCCCAAAGTATAACGGCGGAGCTTGCATCGGACGACGTAATGCCAGATAGATACTTGGAAGTTATTTTTAATAACGAGGAGTACAAAGGAAAAACTTTTTATAAGCAGTTGAGTCGTCCATGTTTTGTCAAGATGTCAAGCCTTAAAGAAGAGGAAGATGAGCTCACGGAAGAGGATAAGCAAAATCGTAATGACATTAAAAAGGCTTTCGGATATGATCCGTTTGACACAAAACCTATTTCTCAAAGACCAATGTTGTATCGTTCATTGAGTCAAATGATCGACCCGACATTGAATAATGACCTTGTAAGACAGCGTGCGGCTATTGAAATAGTTACTAACTATGAAGAAATCGACCGTCTTGACGTTGCAATTGCAAAACTTTCTTTAACACCTGATGATATTGTTAAGCACTCCAAAGAATTGGAAACATTACGCAAAATGAAGTCGGATGTTAATAAAAACATTTCTATGCTTTGTAAAGACCATGGCCTGTCGGCAAAATATGCCAACTCAAAGAGCAGAGGTGCTGGTACGTTATCAGGCATTATGCGTGATATGGAAGAAAGTAATTACGACGAAGGGAAGACAAATCTTTATGATATAGAAACCAGCGAGAGCATGCAGCAATGTTCCGACATCAGCGCAAAGTCTATTATGTCACAATTGAGATTGTCAGACTCTGACTATGCTCAAATGGTCGAAGAACAGGCTGTGGTGGTTCGTAAAGAGATCGCTGCGCGCAAACAAGCAGAAGAGGCTTTGAGATTGTGTAAAGAATATTTACGCAAGCAAGAGTTAATTGTCGAGCTTATAAAAGAATACAAACGAAAGGGAATTCCGACTGAAGAAATCGAAGAATTGCTTGCCCCTGAATTTAAGGATGGTAAGCAATGATTTCTGTTTATGGCAATCTTATTGATAACGAAGTAAATATTCGTAAGCAAGAAAATTTTCAACGATATAACCGTTTGATTCAATGGGGTCGCAAGCACCCCACCAGATTCATTGAGAAGGTTCTTGGAATACAGTTACTTGATTATCAAAAGTGGATTATTATGGGGACGTGGACAGCAGAAAAAGCTGCTTGGGTATGTTCTCGTAACGCGGGTAAGACCTTTCTGGGGGCAGTTTATTTGATGACAAAAGCCATCTTATTCCCCCAATTTAAGATAAACATAATGAACGTTTCGGGACGCCAGTCTTTTGATACGTTTATGAAGATTGAAGATATTGCTAAAAAGAATATCGCTTCATTGTTGAACACAACTGACGTGTTTTTTGACGAGCTTATTAAGAGTAATGCAAACACTGATGGGTTTACTCATAGTCAAAAGGGTTATGAGTGCAACCTTTATAACGGTTCGCAGATTAGAGCTCTTGTAGGTAAACCAGAAACCGTTGTTGGCGTTCGTTCAAACATTAACTTTTACGACGAGGCTGGCAAAATTCCACAGGCCTTTTTCGATCTTACAGAACCTTTTACGGCACAAAACCGTGACTTCAAGACGGGTTCTGGTTTTGATGCGTCGGTCTATCCAAAAGACATTCCAACGCAATGTATTTATTCATCATCAGCCGAAGACATTAACACTCACTTGTGGGCGATGTATAAGCTATGTGCGATGAATATGATGATGGGTATCCCTGGATATTTTTGTGCTGATGTCAATTGTGATATTCCGCTTGCTCCTAAACTCAATGGTAAAGCAATGTCCCCGCTCCTTAAACAGAGTGAAATTGATGATGCTATGAAGAGTAACGAGGCACGTGCTATGCGTGAGTATTACAATATATTTGATAATACTGGCGGTATCGATGCTCTTGTCAAGCGTCAAGATATTTTAAGAAACGAACAAGACTATCTCCCCATATTTAAATCTGAAGGTCCAGAACATCACTATGGCTTATTCTACGACCCCGCTCTCCAACAGGATAACAGCTTTGTGCTTATTGTAGAATATTGGAAAGATAAGAAGCGTGGTTGGATGGGTAAAATCGTTAATGGTATTAATTTGATTGAAAAGCTACCGAATGGCGATAAAAAACCTTTGCGTTCCCCTGAACAATTAGAATGGATTCGTAAGCTAATCGTTGCTTATAATGGCAAAGTGCCTGAATACGAAAATGTAATGTTTTATGTTGATGCTGGTGCAGGTGGTGGCGGTCGTGGTTATGCGGACAATTTGATGTTGCCGTGGACAGATCGCGATGGTGTCGAACATGCGGGCATTATCGATTTAACCGATGACACGGCAAAAGAACAGGCTGAAAAGTTCAGGCAATCAAAAGACGTTTGTCGTATTATCGAACCGCGTAAATGGCGCACAACAATGTTCGGTGAATGCGCAGAGATGATCATAAACGATTATTTGATATTCCCGATGCCTGTACCTAAACGTGGAGTTTGGGAAAAAGATGGGGAAAAATACGAACTTTCAAAAGAGGAATTGAGAGCATTGCTTGAAATTGATCTGATGAAGGAAGAACTTGTAGCAATTGTAAAGACAAAAACGCCTAGCGGTGACGTGAAATACGGTTTACCGCCAGAAAAGTCAAGGAAGCTACATGACGATAGGGCGTACACTTGCGTGTTGGCAGCTCATCACTTGGCACAATTGCGAAGAGAAGAAATTTTAGGTTCGGCTGAGCCGACTACAAATATGGATGTTTTGTTTAGTAATAGGGTGTTCCAAAATCCCCAATCTAAACAAAACGCCAATCCGTTTAGTGGATTCACTAATCCATTTGGGCGGAGAAGATAAGAGGCAAAAGGAAGGAAAGGTTATGATCTGTAAAATAATTCTCGATTATACGGGAGTTGATGTGGAGACTCTTTTAGACAAAATTGGAAATTTAGGTTCTTTTATGATGATAAAAGGAGTAATTTATTTCCAAACACTGGGAGAGTGTTCCAAACAAAAATTAAAATCTACTATCAAACGAAGTGGCGTAACCGACTGTGTGATTCTTGAAATTACGGAAGACAGCCTTTATAATGAAGGCGGGTATGTCGGCGATTGGGCGCGAGAGTATTTCACCACTCTTGCGGCAAAACGGGCGATAGAGGAATTAAACAGCGAGAAATATCAGAAGCAGATGGAGATTGAAGCTCTCAAAATTGAATTGGCGCAAGCTCTTGCTTCTGGTCAATTGATCGCAGTGCCCAAAAACAAGAACAAGGAGGAAACTGCCGATGGGCGAAGAGACGAAGACCCCGAATAAAGGTGGTCGCCCGAAAAAGACCGTCCCAATTACGGAACAAGAACAACCGCAGGATTCCAAGTTGTTAATGACACAAGACGAACCTGTAACGGAAGTAAAAGACATACTGCAAAGTTGCACTAATTTCTTTAATTCGTTTTTGGGGGATGTTGACGCAAAAAGCGTGCTTGGTCAGGGCATTTATAATTTAAATCAATATAACCCATTTTTACAAAATACTCGTTTAAAGACTTTGGCTGGCTTGCCGATTGAGATGAACAAAACGGGCATTATCAATGCTCTAAAGAATCCTCAATTCCACGAAGAAGAAATTCGCGGTGCTGCCGCCTCATTGTCTTCGAGTCAATATTTGTATTACAAAATACTCCGTCAAGCGGGCGATATTCCTTTGATGAAGTATGTAAAATATCCACCTTTTCTTGAACCGTCCGAATACAAAACAGACAGATTCAAGAACGATGATGATTTTGTTGACGAGTGGCTCGAAAAATTCGATGTGGTGAACACTTTTAAGCGCATTGCGATTGAAGTGAAACGCGAAGGCAAACCGAGTTATTTGTTACGCAGTCACGTGACAAAGAAAGGTGGGAAAAAGGCCGTTGATTTTGCAGTATTACAAAAGCTTCCGTCGCAATTTGTTAAACTTACGGCAATTGGTGAGCATGGTTTTGTTGCGAGTTTCAATCTTATGGTTTTTATGAACCCTGCGTTCGTACCTGCTCAATACCCGACATTTATTCAAAGGGTGTGGGACGACATGATAAGTAATAAAATTGCTGTTTTCGATCCAAAGAAAAAATCTTATAAGTTGGATGTGCAAAAAGCCTCTACTTATGTTTATAAAGACGAAGACGGTAATTCTTATGACACATTGATTGAACGAACCGAGCAAAAAACATATATGTTCTGGGTTCAATTACCTCAAGATTTGTGTTACACTTTCTGCAGTGACACATCTACGGCAACTGCCGCCCCTGATACCGCAGGTTTGTTCATGGATTTGCAAGAATTGACAGACTATTCGGTGTTGGCAGGGCTTATCGCTAGTACGCCGCTTACATCATTGCTCACGGGTGAAATTGAATTGATTCCGAATCCTTCAACAGGTCGAGATCAAACGGCAATGAACCCTGAGACAGTTTTGAAATTCCAAAACTTGTTTAACAGCATGACGAGCACCAATACGGAAGCGTTCTTTGCGCCGTTGAAGAATTTGAAATTGCAAAGTCTTAATAATGTTCCTAACAGTAGTGAAATTAAGACTAAAGCAGTTTCAAACTTTATTAGTGTCGCGGGCGAAGGTGGCAATATTATCGCTACCGAAAAACCAAGTATAGCGCAGGTAAAAACTGCTAATATGCTTTCGGCGGCCCAATATGATTTTGTGGTGAAACAGTTCAAATCAGCACTTAACAATATTGTTCAAGATTGTATAGGTGCCGATTACAAGTGGAAAGTAGACATATTTGGTGATATTTTTTCTGAACAAAATCAGAAAAAGTATTTGAAAGAACTGGTTACCGCAGGTATGAAGGGTTTGGTTCCCAAACTTCTCGCTTACGAGGATATAACTGTTAAAGACTCCAAAGCAGCAGAATTGTATTTAGACTCAATTGGATTCTATAACAATTTAACAACGCTCACTCAAGTTGCAGCTTCAAAGTTAAACGCACAACAAGAAAAGTCAGCCGATTCAGACACTAACGAAGACGGTTCAGTTAAGAAAGTTGGTCGTCCTGCATTAGAAGACGAGGATATAGAGTCTGATGAAACTGCTGCGTCACGCGAAAAAGGCGAAAACACAAGCGAGAATAAGGATATATATGCCGCAAAACGATGTGCAATTTGCGGGGTAGAATTAGAAGACGAAGATGATGTCCTTTGCGATGATTGTCGCGAGGCATATCTCGAAGAGCACAACTAAGTAAAGGGGGAAGTCAATTGTGAGATTACATGAAGAAACTTACAACGCACTGAACGAGTTGGTTAAGTTGTGCTTTGAGATGAACGCTGTTGCTGACAATATTTATTACAATATGGCGAACTTATATTACAATCATTCAGCAGAATTGTTCCATCACAGTTATGCACATGCTTGGGGACAAGTGGCTGACATGATCAGTGATGAAATGATCAAGCTCAACGCAAGACCTATTCGTTTACCTGTCAATGGTTCAAGTGAGGAATATGATAGTTTGGAATTGATGATGGCTGTAAATGCAGCTGCCGTTAATAAGGTTTTTGAGAAGTGTAAAGAAATCGTAGATTTGGCGGATATGCTGGATGATGTGGACATCAGGATTTTTGGGGAAAATTTGCTTAATGGCGTGTTATTGGATTATGTGAA
>OIZX01000915.1_pt1 | contig 17323 bp, 16 predicted proteins | sample 1588621 | NCBI WGS metagenome assembly OIZX01 (sample SAMN03283276) | human gut metagenome | biome: human-associated habitat; material: feces | host: Homo sapiens | place: Peru | collected 2012
TTTCAAGCGGATAAAAGTGTTTCTTTCTCAAGATACGTTATAAATAATAATATAGTATCTTTTAACGTAAATAAAAATAATTTAGATTATATGGTATCTAATAATGATGATTTTAATGGTTCATGGGAACATGTTGATTATAAAGACAATATTATAATAAAATCCTTTGATGAAGAAAAACATTATATTTGGTTTAAAGATAGTGAAGGTAATGTAAGTGATGTTTATAGCTATAATGTTGAATGTTTTTTTAGTAATAAGGGAGAATATGCTATTGATAAATATTATTGTGATGGTTCAATAGTAAGTATAGATGATATTAACTATATAGTACTTAGTGATAATGATAAGGAAATTACGCTTATGAAACAAAATCCTTTGGATATAAAACTTAATCATTGTACAGATAGTGTGAGCAAATTTTGCTATTATACAAGTGATAGTGTAAACAAATATAAATGGAGTAACTCTTACATAAATTATTATTTAAATAATGAGTATATAAAGACATTAGGCAAAGATATTACTTATAAGTTAAAAGAAGAAGCGATATGTGATGACTTTTTAGATATTGGTTGTTTAAACGATGAAGGTTGTGGTGGATACACTAAAGATGAAATTACTAAAAACAAATATACTTGTAATAATTATAGTAAAAGTAAAGTTAGAATTATGTCATATAATGAGTATGTAAAAATATATGATAGTGTAAAAAAAAGATCGGAATTAAATGGCAATTATTGGTTAATAAGTTTAGGTGAAAAAGATAAAGGATCTTCTGTTCAATATAATTATGATGTTTATATTCGTGAAGAACTTACTACTAAGTTAGATGTTAAACCTGTTATAACAATGTTAAAATATTGAAGTATTTAAATCTTTATGTTAAAATTATTTTGATAATAGGAGAGGTAAGTTATGGAAGACGATGTTACTTTAAATGATGAATTTAATAATGGTCAAGTAGATGATGAATCTGAAGAAAAAGATAAAAAGAAAAAAAGATTGTTACTTCTATTACTTTTATTATTGTTGATAATTATATTATTTTTAGGTGGAACTGGTCTTTATATCAAATATAAGGGTGATGGTAATTTAAATATAGATATTGATGGCGATGGTATTGCTGAAATAAATATTGATAAGGGAACTGGTAAGTGTCAGGTAAATTGTAGTATTGACAATAAGAAGCCTAATACAAATATAGATTATAAAAAAAATCAAGAACCAACGTTTAATATAGATGAAGATAGTGATGGAATTCCAGACAAGAATTTAGTTAATCAAGATAATGATGGAGATGGAAAGTGTGACTTGAATTGCGATACTGATGATGATGGATGGCCAGATAAAAATATAGATTTAGATGGCGATGGGAAGTGCGACTTGAATTGTGATACTGATGGAGATGGAAAGTGTAATATAAATTGCGATACTAATGATGATGGCAAATGTGATTTAAATTGTGATACTAATGGAGATGGAAAATGTGAACTAAATTGTGATACTAACAATGATGGGAAGTGTGATTTAAATTGCGATACTAATGATGATGGTAAATGCGATCTAAATTGTGATACCGATAAAGATGGTAAATGCGATTTAAATTGTGATACCAATGGTGATGGTAAATGTGATGAAAACTGTGATACTGATGGAGATGGAAAGTGTGATGAAAAATGTACAAAGATAGACATAGATGATAGAGAAGAGTATACATTAACATTTACTGATTCTGATACATTTAATAGAAAAAATATATATCCTGGTTGGACCGGTTCAAAAACTTTTAAGATTAAAAATAATACTTCTACTAATCAAATCATTAGTTTGAAATGGATTGATGTTACAAATACATTTACGATTACTAATAATTTATATTATTCTGTTAAAAGAGGAAATACTATAATAGTAAATAAATTAAGAACTCCATATGCTGAAACAAAAATATTATCTTCAATCAGCATACCTGCTAATACTACATATACATTTACTTTTGATTTTGAATTTAGAAATACGAATATAAATCAAGACATTGATAAAGGCAAAACTTTTGATGCTAAAATAAAGGTAACTCTAAAATAGTCTTAATTAAAAGAGTCATTAGAATTAACTAATTGACTCTTTTTAAATTCTTGTTTTTCTTGTATAAATAATTGTTATTATTAATGCTATCAAACTTATTATGAAACCTGCTATAAAACCTCGAGGAATATACTTAAATTCTATAGTATGTTTTCCTTCTTCTAAATCTAAACATATAAATGCCTCAGTACATGTATTATAATTCATTTTCTTATTATCAACATATATTCTCCATCCTTTGTTATATGGTATTGTTGTATAAAGTGTAGTTTTTTCTTTTTCTACATTAACTGTACCTTTGATATAATTGTCTTTTTTATACTTAGTTATTTCTAATTGATTATTTTTAAGTTCATTAATAAAACTTTGATATTCATCAATATAAGTAATATAAGCATTAATATATTTCTTTTTATAAGTATCTTTATTACTTTTGAATATTAATTTATATTTTTCTCCCTTTTTAAGTATTATTGGTAGTTTATTTATACCTAATTGTTCGTATTTGTTATCGTTTATGTATAATTCAACATCAACATAAAAATCTCTTTTTTCATCTAATGACAAGAATCCATCTTTTAATATTGTACCTTCAATCATAACATAATTATTTTTTGTATCAAGAACTTCTATATATTCTGTATCATTTTTTATTATTGATTTAGTATTATGATAAGTAATGTTTTCATTTAAGATGTCGTATGTTTTTTGATTTTTATTTGTCATTAAATTTACTATTTCTTCTATATTTTTAAAACTATTATTTTGTGGCTTATAATTATTAATATTTTTGTTGACCATAAATCCTAAAGATAATGCATCGTTATTTTTATATAATACGATATTTTCTTTTTGCTTAATAACTTTTTCATAATATTCTTCGTTATCTAAACCATTAATGTATTTTACTCCTAGTAATGATGTAATATATGGATTTTTACCACTAAATATTAGAGATGTATTATTGTATACTTCATAGTCTAATTGTTCATCAAAGAAGTGTAGTAGTTTAGAATACTTAATAGAACTAAAAGAACTAACACCATTGTATTTGTAAAATGAACCTGAATTATATAATGCCATACGATCTATATGCATTCTATAAAAATTATTTTCTTTTGGGTCATCTTTATTTATCTTATTTGTTAAAGCTGTATAATCTTTAATATTACTAATTAATCCTTCATATGGATAATAACATTCCAAATTATCAAATGTTATCATTGTATTAAATGTTAGCTCTAAAAATAGCATCGAGAATATGAGTAGTCTTGCTTTTTTATTTTCTAATAAAAACATATATTGAAATAGTAGTAATATTCCAAATACAAATGCACTTATTTTGATTCTATTTTCTATGTTACTTATTTTAATCATTGGATATATTGTAAGAACTATAAATATTAATGAAGTTATAATTTTTAATAAATTATTTTGTTTTATTTTATCTAAGTTAATATATGCTTTACATCCTATGATAATTAGAAAAAATGATATTACAAATGAATATCTATTTGGATACCAAATAGGTCGTTGAAACATATGCCATGTGTAATCGATTAAGTTAAAACTTATACTTAATATAAAGAATAAAATAAATATTAAGGTTGTTATTTTTTCTTTTTTAGATATATTTTTTATGAAAAAATATTTTATTACTAGAACAGCTACTAACATTGACACATAAATATTTACGCTTCCGTATTTTATGTCTTCCTCTATAAGTGTTCCTGGCATTAATTTATAAAAGAAATTTAAATAATTTTGATTAAATGCAAAATAATTGGTTTGTGTGTCTATATAAAAATGCTCTATCTTTCCATTTAATAACTCTAGTATTTCTGGAATTAGTGTTATTGCACACATAATACCAGATAGTAAACTACTTATTATAAAATCTTTTATGATCTTTGAATCTTTTTTCTTTAAATTTATATAACTATAAATAAAATATAATAGTGAGAATATACATTCCATATAACCAATGTAAAAATTAGAAAGAATAGATATTGTTAACATTAAAATGTAAAGCTTGTTTTTTTTCTCATATATTAATTTATCAAGTCCCATTATAAGTAGTGGTAAAAAAACTATATTATCAAAATACATATAATTAAAATAATATGCTACGTTGTATCCCATTAGCGCATAACATACACTAAATGTTATGTAAAATATGTTTTTTTGATTTTTAAATTTATACTTTAGATATTTACACATTGTGAATGATGATAAACTTATTCTCAAAAGTATAATTAACATATAATAATTAAAAATATTTTCTTGATTAAAAAAAATGCAAAGTATATTAGTTGGATTAAATAAGTAATATATTGCTGTTGCATAAAAGTTATATCCTAATGATGCACCAAATGAGTAAAATAAACTGTTTTTCCCAAGCAAAATATCTTTAAAATTTATGGTAAAACTTGCGTATTGATATAATCCATCATATTTTGATAATGAATATTTTCCTATTGGGTATGTATTTGTAAATGCACATGCAATTAATATGATTACTATTGGTATTAATATGCATAATATTTCTGGCATATATCTTTTAATTTTATTCATTGTTTACCACCATAGAAATTATATCATACATTGAAAGTTTTTAAAAAACTATTGAAACATTTGACTAAAAATGCTAATATTATTATAGCAAAGGGAGGATGAGTTATGGATAATAATAAAGGACAAACAATATTCTTATCTGTTATAGGTATTGCAACATTGTTAGTAGCTATTATAGGAGCAACATTTGCATGGTTTAGTATTACTATTCAAGGTAATGAAAAAGCCTCAAGTATTATTGTTACTACTGCTACTGTAGGTAATGTAGTTTTTACAGATGGCAATGAAATTAATATGACTAATATTAGACCTGAAACTAGTCCACAAAGTGTAAAAACATTTACTATTGTGAATACTACATCAGGTGCAACTGAAAAGATTAATTATGTTATCTACTTAAATGTTACAGCTAACACTTTAAGTGCTGCAGCAGATGGATATTTTGTTCATTCACTAACTGGTACTGCTAATAATAATGGTACTGTTGCTGATACTATAACTGAACAAGTTGTTCCTGGAGTTGGTAAGAATAAATTAGGTACAGGTACATTAAATGGTACTGAAACTCATACTTATACTTATACAATTCAATTTAAAGAATCTAACAGTGATCAAAATGCCGCTCAAGGTAAAACATTTGCTGGACAACTTCTTGTTGAGAATGCAGTTGATGAATCAACTGGTAATTAGTTTATAGTTGCTAAATATAAATAAAGTAGTAGAAATGCTACTTTTTTATTTGTATTTATTATAATAATTGCCTTGTATAATTGGCGTAATTTTGTTATTATATATATAGTATGGTGACTAGAAAATGAAAAAAGAAGATATCAAATCTAGAAAATTTAATATAATAATTTATTTGGTAACTCTGATAGTTTTATTTGCCATGTTAATAGGCACATCATATGCTTATTATATTAAGAAAATTAAAAATGGGGATGAAACAAGAGTCATTATAAAAAGTTCAAACATGTTACTAAGATTTTATGATGGAAATCAAATAAATGCTGCTGATGTTATGCCTGGATGGGAATCAACTTATAGATTTTCAGTAGAAAATTATAGTCCTGATACTGTTGGCAAATACAAGATTAAATTTGAAATTATAAATCCATTGATTGATAAAATTGAAAATAATTTTGTTTATGAATTAAAAGGTACTTCAACTAAGAATGTTAATGATAAAATTGTTCTTAAAAATGAAACTGCCATACCAATAACTACAACAGATATTGGTATAGGTACAATAAGTATTGGTTCTTTGCATGAGTATGAACTTAGATTAAAGTTAAAAGAGAATAATCAAAATCAAACTTACTTAGCAGGTAAAGCATTTATTGCCAAGATAGTTGTTGAATATGTTTATGAGTAATGGAGTTTTATTATGGAAGAAGATAAGAATATTAAAATTAAAAAAATATTTAAAATGATTTATAAAGTTGTAAGTTATACGATTATATGTATTCTTATGTTTATAGCTTCTTTTTTAATATTTTATGTTATAAGTGGTAAGATAGCTAAGAAACAAGGAAAGAAGCCACTGTTTGGTCTATATACAATAATAAGTCCTAGTATGACTGGTACTTTAAATGTATATGATGTTGCATTTACTATGAGAGTAGATACTGATAAATTGAAAGAAAAAGATATTATAACATTTTACTCAACTAATTCATTTTTTGGGGGAACACCTATAACGCATAGAATAAAAGAAATAGTAGATGTGCCAGGTACTGGTAAAATGTTTGTGGTTCAGGGAGATGCAAATCCAAAACCTGATGATGAAAAAGTATTACCTAGTAATGTCGTTGGGAAAGTATTATTTAAAATACCACAACTTGGTAGAATACAATTTTTCTTAGCATCTAAAGGTGGTTGGATTATTGCTATAATGATTCCAGCTTTAGTAATTATATCTTATGATATTTATAAAATATTTAGATTAGTTCTTTTAAAAAGTAAATTAGTAAGTATTAAAAATGAACATGGTAACATTTAGGAGGTATATTTATGTTATTATTAGATATTTGTGAAAATTCATCTGTTCTTAATGTAGTATATATTGTTAAAATTATTACATTAATTATTTGTATAGTTGTTCCTATTATTTTGATGCTTTCTTTGATGATAAAAATTGTTAAAGAGATGACTAATAGCAATAATGATGTTTTAGAAAATATATTAAAGACTTCATCTAGAAAGATGATAGCTACTGTTACATTGTTTTTAGTGCCAACTTTTGTTAATGTACTAACAAGTATTACACCAGGTAATGATGGATATTTAAGTTGTTATCAAAGTGCAACACCTGAGTATATTGCTAAAAAAGAAAGTGAAGAGAAAGCTTTACTTGAATTAAATAATGAGAAATTTAAAGAATATAATAAGAAGCTTGCTGAAGAAGCTAAACGAAGAGAAGAACAAAGAATAAGAGATATGAATAGTGGAAGTGGAGACGGTTCAGGCTCTGGTAATGGCTCTGGTAATGGTTCAGGAACAGGTTCAGGTGATGGATCTGGATCTGGCGGATCTGGTGGTGGAGACGGAACCGGTTCTGCTGGTAGTGAGTCAGTTGGAAGTTATAAAACTTGGAAACAATATGATCCAAAATGGAAAGATAATCAATTAGGTGCTACTGGTACTATTGGTAGAATTGGTTGTACTTCTACTTCAGTTGCGATAGCACTAGCTAAAAGTAATGTAAAAACTAATTTAAGTACAACATTATCCCCAGCATCATTTGTTGCATGGATGAATAAGAATGGTGGTTATGTTGGTTCAAATGGTGGACCTGGTAACTTACTTGCTTGGTATACAGTACAAAGTTTAGCTCCAAGTTTTAAATTTCAAGGCTATAGAGGGTTAAGTGGAACTAATGCTCAAAAAGTTGATCAATTAAAAAGAGCACTTGATAATGGTGAATATATAATTGCATCTGTTAAAAATGGTGGTCACTGGGTATTTGTTGACTATATAAAAGATGGAAAAGTATATATATTAGATCCAGGAAGTGGTAGTACAACAGAATTATTTCAATATGGAGGAGTGAATGGATTTGCAAGCTACAAAGTTTCTTAATTTAAAAAAAATATCTTTACTATTATTTGTAATTATCTTATGTTCAGGATGTTCTAGTGAATTATATTATAAATTTGATGAAGATAAAATAGAATCTAGAATAATAATCGAATATAACTCTGATGAATATAAAACTTATATAAAAAATTCAGAAAGTAATGCTAATGCAAATACTAATATTACTAATAGTGAAATAAAGACACGTTCTGAAGAAATGTTTGAAAATTACAAAATAGATAGTTTTAAAGATAATGATTTTTATCAATATAGTGGTAAATTAACTCAAGATAATGATAAATTTACTTATGTTTATACTTTTGAATATAAGTATAAAGAATTTGCTAATAATAACATTTTTAATAATTGTTTTATGTCTCCAGTTATCAAAGAAGATGATGAAGCTTATTATTTTGCATTATATGGTGACTTTACTTGTAGATATTCTGATGGAATGAAATTTGTAATAGATGCTCCAGGAAAATTATTAAGTAGTAACTCATCTGATGAGAAAAATGGTAAGGCTACTTGGACAATAAATCAAGAAAAAAATGATATATATTTTTCTATAAGTAAAAGTAGTTCATCAAGCAATGCATTTAATAAAATTTATATTATTGGTGGAGTAGTACTTGGAATAATTATGATTGTTACATTATTCTTATATAAAAAAATTAAAAATTCGTAGTACACATTAATGTGTACTTTTTCTTTCATATGTATTGACAGGGATACCCCCCTATACCCTATAATGTGTATGGTGATATGTATGAATAAATGTGTTAATTGTGTTAGAACTAAACATAGAACAGAAGAAGAAAAGAAAGATTTGAAAAGGAGATTAAAAATTCTTTCAGGACAAATTAATGGTATAGAACAAATGATAGATGATGATAGGTATTGTGATGATGTATTGCTTCAAATAGCTTCAGCTACGAATGCTCTTAAAAGCTTAGGAACTGAAATACTTAAAAATCATATGAAAACTTGTATGATTGATGAAATAAATAAAGGTAATAATGATGTAGTAGAAGATATAATAGGTTTAATGGGTAAATTAAAGTGAAAAAGATTTATATTAAAATAGAAGGAATGCATTGTATTAATTGTGAGAATACTATTAAATATGCATTAATGTCTGATAAAAATATTAAAAGAGTGAGCTTTACGACTTTATTGCGGTAGTTACTTGTGAAGATAAATTTCATGAAGAAAGTCTTATAAAAGTTATTAATGATTTAGGGTATTATACAAGACGTGAATATATAAGTGATAACATTGAAGTTTTAAAAGATAATATAAAATTAAAAGAGTTTTTTATTATTTTTCTATCAATAATAATTGTATGTTTCCTTTTATATAAAATATTTGGTTATAATGTGTTTAATATGATTCCTACTATAGATAATAATATTACATATGGAATGTTATTTGTAACTGGACTATTAACTAGTATACATTGCATAAGCATGTGTGGCTCAATTAATTTAGTCGCATCTATAAATAATGAAAATAAAAGGGATTTTAAAAGACCAATACTATATAATTTAGGAAGAATTATTTCGTATACAGTTATAGGTGAATTAGTGGGACTTCTTGGTAAAGTAATAAGTGTTAATAATATAGTAAGTGGTATCATAATTATTATTGCTTCTATTATTATGTTATTGATGTCTCTTACTATGTTAAATATAGTAAAAGTAAGATTCAAATTCTTTAAATATAAAGTTAATAATAGAAACCCATTTATAATTGGATTATTTAATGGGCTTATGCCTTGTGGACCATTACAAGCTATGCAGGTATATGCTTTAACAACAGGCAGTATGTTTAAAGGTGCATTATCTATGTTCTTACTTGGATTAGGTACAGTTCCATTAATGTTGTTTACGGGTGTTGTATTCTCATCTATGAAAGGTAAAACTAAAATACTAATTAATAAGATTGCTAGTATTCTTATATTAGTACTTTCATTAATTATGTTAAACAGAGGACTTCTTTCATTAAATATAGATTTATTTAAGAATAATAATTATGGTGACTATGTTAAAACTACTATTAAAGATGATTATCAGGAAATAGAGTTTGATTTAGATTATGATAACTATGAAGATATAATAGTACAGAAAGATATTCCAGTTAGGATAATAATAAATGTATCTAAAGATAAGTTGACTGGTTGCAATAATGAAATAATTATAAGCAAGTATAATATTAAAAAGAAATTAGAGGTAGGAGTTAAAGTAATAGAGTTTACTCCTGATAAAGAAGAAATAATTAGTTATACTTGTTGGATGAATATGATTAAAAATAATATTAAAGTAATTGATGATATAAGTTATTTTGAAGGTGATAAAAATGAATAAAATTGATCTTAGCATTGGAGGAATGAGCTGCAGTGCTTGTTCTTCAGGACTTGAAAAGTATTTGAATAAACAAAAAGGTATAATAGATGCTTCTGTTAATTTGGTTCTTGCGATGGCTACTATAAAATATGAAGATATAAGTATAGAAGATATTGAAAGATATATTAAAGAAGCTGGATTTGAAAGTTTAGGTCCTTATGATTTATTTAAAGAAAAGAAGAGCAAAAATGTAAAAAATAATTTAATAATATTTAGTGTATTAGTTGTAATTTTATTATATGTATCTATGGCTCATATGATTGGACTTCCGCGTATTAGTTTTCTAAATATGGAAAAGTATCCTCTTAATTATGCAGTATGTTTGTTAGTACTTACTATTCCGTTTATGATATATGGAGTAGATATATTCAAAAGTGGTTATAAGAATTTAATACATAAGACACCCAATATGGATACTCTTGTTTCTATTGGGGTAATATCTAGTTTTATTTATAGCTTAATAAGTACTATTATGATAATAATTGGTAAAGAGATGTATGTTCATAATTTATATTTTGAGAGTGCTGGAGTGGTTGTATATTTTATTAAACTTGGAAGATATATTGATTCTAAGAGTAAAGAGAAAACTAAAGAAGCTATTAAATCCTTAGTACAAATAACTCCGATGAAGGCTTTATTAAAAACAAAAAATGGTGAAAAGGAAGTAACTATTGATGAAGTAAAAGTTGGTGATATATTAATATGTAAACCGGGTATGAAGTTTGCAGTTGATGGTATTATAGTTGATGGTAGTACACATGCTGATGAATCATTTATTACTGGTGAAAGTATACCAAGCAAAAAAAATATAAATGATAAAGTAGTAGCTGGTAGTTTAAATATTGATGGATCTGTTTTGTATGAAGCTAAAGCTATAGGGAAGAATTCTACAATATCTGAGATAGTAAGATTAGTAGTAGATGCTAGTAATACCAAAGCACCTATTGCTAGATTTGCTGATAAAGTAAGTGGTTACTTTGTACCAAGTATTATTTTAATAGCGGTTTTAACATTTATTGGTTATTTATTTTTAGGAAAGAGTATTAATGATAGTTTAGTTCACTTTGTTAATGTTCTTGTCGTAAGTTGTCCTTGTGCTTTAGGTCTTGCGACTCCACTTGCAATAGTTGTTAGTGAAGGAGTATGTGCTAAAAACAGAATACTTGTTAAAAATAGTGAAACTTTAGAAAATTCATATAAAGTAGATGCTATATGTTTTGATAAAACTGGTACTCTTACATATGGAAACTTAAAAGTTAATAAAGTTAATAATTATAGTAGTTATAAAGAAAGTGAACTTAAAGTAATTATTTCATCTTTAGAAAGTAAATCTAGTCATCCAATAGCTGGTGCATTTAAAAGTGATAAATTAAAGCTTAAAGAAGTAAAGAACTATAAGAATATTGATGGTGTGGGTTTAGAAGGTACGATTGAAAATAATAAATATTATATTGGTAACTCTAGATTATTTGAAATCTTAAATATTAAAAATGAATATTTAAGTGATGAAGAAAAGTTAACTCTTGAAGGAAATAGTATTTTATATGTTATAGAAAATAAAAATGTTATAGCTTTGGTAGGAGTAAAAGATATAATAAGGGCGGATGCTAAAGATATAATTAGTGAATTAAGTAAAGATAAAGAAGTTATAATGCTTACAGGTGATAATAAAGTAACTGCTGGTGTTATAGCAAAAGAATTAAATATAAACAATGTTATTTCTAATGTACTTCCAAGTGAAAAAGTAAAAGAAATAAAAAAATTAATGAAAGATAAAACTGTTATGATGATAGGTGATGGTATTAATGATGCTCCCAGTCTTGCTACTAGTAATATAGGCGTTTCTATTGGAAGTGGTACTGATATAGCTAATGATTCATCTGACGTTATACTTATGAATGATAATTTAGTTAATATAGTTAACTTGATAAATATAAGTAAAAAGACAATGAAAATTATAAAAGAAAATTTATTTTGGGCATTCTTTTATAATATATGTATGATACCTATAGCTATTGGATTATTTAATAATTTTGGTATAAATATGAATCCAATGATAGCTGGTTTATCTATGACTCTTAGTAGTGTTACAGTAATTTTAAATACATTAAGATTAAAGAAAATAAAAGTAAGGAAGTGTTAATATGTTTGGACATAAAAATAAAGTTATTATTAAAGTAGATGGTATGCACTGTGAACATTGTGCTAAAAAAGTAAGTGATGCAATAGTAAAAGTAGATGATAGTTATAAAGTTAAGGTTGATTTGAAGAATGGTGAAGTAACTATTACTAGTAAAAATACTATTGACATTGATAATGTAAAAGAAAATGTAAATGAAACCGGATTTACATTTGCAGGTGTAAAGGAATAATATGAAGAAAATACTTAGTGTTTTAGCAATATTCAGTATATTTATTTTATATGGTTGTGATAAAGAAAAGATAGAAGAAGAAAAGAATAATATAATAAATATAAACTCAGTTGATGGCAAATTGAGATAGATACTACTAATGTTACTAGTGATGTTACGTTTGTTAATTATGATAGTAATGGTGTCATTATTCAATTTATAGTGGTATACGTGGTACTGATGGAGTTGTTAGAATTGCATTTAATGCTTGTCAAGTATGTAGTCCTTCACCAAGTGTACATTTTATTCAAGAAGGTGAATACTTAAAATGTGAAAATTGTGCTAGTTTATTTCACATAGATAAAATAGGTGTTGAGAAAGATGGGTGTAATCCTCTCGTAGTAGAAGAAAAAGAACAAACTGATAATAAGATAATTATTAAAACTGAATATAGCGATTCTTTTAGAGATAAGTTTGTTAATTGGAAAGGAATTATAGAATAGTTAGTATAAATTTAAATACTAACTTTTTTCTTAAACCATAAAATGATTTTTTCTCAAAATGTAAAATTGTTAATTTTATATATAAATTAAAACTTATAAAGACGAACTTTATAAGTTATTTTTGTTTACTAATCTCTTCAATAATTTTATACATAACTATTGAAATAATAGTTAATAAGAATATACCAGTCATTACTAAATCTAAATTAAATACTTGAGAACCATATAATATTAAATAACCAATACCTGCTTTAGATGTTAAGAATTCTCCCATGATAACACCACTATAATAGGTATGGGGAGAAAATCAAAAGCAATTCTTACATTTATATTGTATTGCAATGAGGTAAAAAAATTATGGCAAAAATATGTTTTTCATACTGTAATGGTAGAAATATATTAAGATTGGAAGTTGTATTAATATGTATTTATTTTTCAAAAAATATAAAATAAACAACAAAAATTATTTCCAAGTTTTTAAGTATCTTAATTATTATTTCGAAAAAATTTCCTTGATACTTACACCTTTTTTACTATGTATAATTGTAACACTACATGATATATATAAAACCATATTAAAAACTTTTTGTGAATTAAAAAAGTCATGATATAATTACTATATATATGGAGTAAATCACATTTAGTTTATTATTTGTGAGGAGGTATAACAATGCAGAAAAAAAGAATAATTATCATACTGTGTTCTATAGTTGGTTTAATATTTTTAGATTTTATAGTTGCTTTATCATTTAATAATAGTCCTATAATAAAAATTAGAGATTATAATAATGGTGGTTCTACTGTTTATAAAGATAAAGGAATATTTACAAATACTTATAAATGTTCTGATGGTAAAACTAAAACAGTTTTAAAAACGACTAAATATGTTTGCTATATGAATGACGTAGAAAAAGATATAAAAGAAGCAATAACAATTACATTTGATACTAATGGTGGAAGTATAATAGACAGTATTACTATTGGCAAAGATACTGAACTTACACTTCCAAAAGATCCTATGCGAGATGGTTATGTTTTTAAAGGTTGGGTTGATAAAAATGAAACTCCAATTTATAACAAAGCATTACTTGCGGAAGACACCACTCTTTATGCTGTTTGGGAAAAAGATGAAATTAGTAATACAATAACAATTACATTCGATACTAAAGGTGGAAGTAAAATAAATAGTATTACCATAAATAAAGACACTGAATTAATACTTCCAAAAGATCCAACACGAGATGGTTATAAATTCAAAAGTTGGGTTGATAAAAATGAAACTCCTATTTATAACAAAGCATTATTTACAGAAGATACAATTCTTTATGCTGTTTGGGAAAAAGTAGAAAATAAAAAAACTAATGCTAAAACTGAAAAACCTAAAACAAACACTAATACAAATAATAATAATACAAACAATAATAATGAAAACACTATTTCGCCTGAAGAAAAACCACCTGTTGTAGAAAAGACTCAAGCAGAGAAAAATAATGAATATAGAAAAATGTTAGAAAATAAATATTCAGTTAAGATTGTATATAAGGATGAAAATGCTGGTTATTTAATTGGTGGCTCTATAAACACTGAAAAATTAAATGATGATAAGGAGATAAATAAATATTTAAAAGAAGTAGAATTAACATTAAAAAAATATCCAAATGGTTTCTTTAAAGAAATGAAAAATAATAATGTTTCACTTAGGATATATATGGTAAATAAAATAGATGGAAATTATTCAGGAATGACAGATGGTAGAAATCAAAGTAATATAACAATAACTATCGGAACAGATGGCACTAAATTATTTGAGAGTACTTTACATCATGAGTTAATGCACTATATTGATATTTATATGAGACAAAAAAATCCAACATTAAACTTGGAAGAAATAATGAAGTCTTATAATCCTGAAGGTTTTAGATATGGTTCTAGTGATAGTACCTATGATTTTAATTTTTCAAATCCAAATGATGCTTATTTTATATCGTATTATTCAAGACAAAGTTATTTAGAAGATAGAGCTGTTTTATTTTCTGATATGATGACTAGAACAACAAAAAGACCATATTACAATGATGGTACACCACTAAATAAAAAAGCAAAATTAATTAGTTCACAAATAAAAAAACATTTTAAAATACTATCTAATACCGGAAGATATTATTGGGATAGATTCCTATAATATAAATTTAATTAATGAAGGGAGGAGAAATGAAAAAAAATTTACTAGTAAAAATAATTATAGCTGTTGTTATTCTTGCAGGATTAGGATACTTCGTATATATAAATTATGTTTCAAAAGAAAAAGAATTAGTTTTTGAAGCAAGAATTAAAGAAGTGACAGTAGATAATAATGTATATACTGTTTTAGTCGAAGAGTATGATAAAAATAAAAAAGAATATATTACTGAATATGAATTCGAAATAAATAAAGATACTAAAATAATATATAATAATGAAGATTCTACGGCAGAGAAATTAAAAGTTAATCAAAAAATAACTATTATATCATCTGATGTGATGCTTCCAAGTGAACCAGCTAAGTTATCTAATGTAAAAAAAATAACAATTTTAGAAGACTAATTATTTTTAAAATTTATTATAAATGTAGGAATATTGATAAATAATCTAATGAATTCCTACATTTTATTTTGTTATCTACTTATAAAAAACTATAAATATTTCTATTATGAAAATGTTAAAACAGATTATATTGTATTGTATGGTTTATATATAATTAATGTTTTGCATGTTTAAATTTATATTTGTATAATTTTTATGAAATTGAAATAGGATTAAATAGAGGTGAGTATAATAGTGATTAATAGAGTAATAAATTATGATTCTAAAGGCAAAATTATAAATTCAAAAGATATTATTATAAAAATACCTTTAATATATGAATTAATTAAAAAATATATATAGCAAAAATAATTATAATATTGAAAATTTTTAGTTATTTTTTTTGATAAAAATAACTTATTAATTGAATGTTATATTGTAGGAATTGTTAAATATAGTTTTTATAATGGGGGGTGAATATTTTAAAAGCAGGATTATATGCTAGAGTTTCAACTGATATCCAATTAGAGGGTTATTCAATTGATGCACAAAAAGAATTTTTATTAAGCTATGCTAAAGCTAAAGAATTTACTGAATTTGAATATTATATAGATGGTGGTTATAGTGGAAAAGATTTAGAACGACCAGCTATTCAAAAACTCATAAGAGATGTTAAAGAACATAAGATAGATTGTGTAATTGTATTTAAACTAGATAGAATATCAAGAAGTCAAAAAGATACTTTATATTTAATTGAAGAGGTATTTAATAAATATAATGTTGGTTTTGTTTCTGTGAGAGAAAACTTCGATACTACAATTCCATTTGGCAAAGCTATGGTCGGTGTTTTATCAATATTTGCACAGTTCGAAAGAGAAACAATACTTGAAAGAACAAAAATTGGTATACAAAAAAGAGCCGAAAATGGATATTGGAAAGGTGGAGGCAAAGATCCATTTCCTTATACCTATGATAAAAATACAGGAACTTTAATTCCTGTACCAGAACAAGTAGAGTTGTTACATAAAATGATAAATCTTTATTTAAATGGTTATAGTTTTGTAAAAATTAGTAATATAGTTGGCATGGATGAAAGTATGGTAGAAAAAAGGATACTTTCAAGAAGAACATTAGGTATTGTACCATATAAAGATCAAGAGTTTAAAGGAAAACATCAAGCAGTAATATCAGAAGAATTACATAATAAAATAATAGAAACTAATAAACTACGAAGTAAAGCAAGAACCGAAAGTCATTATTTGTTATCAGGAAAAATATTTTGTGGATACTGTGGTGCAAAGTATAGATATCAAAAATGGGGAAAAAGGTTGATTTGCTATTGCTATTCTCAACAAAAAAGCAAACCAAAATTTATTAAAGACCCTAATTGCAAAAATAAAAGATGGGACTCATTTGAAATTGAAGATGTAATATTAGAAAATTTATTTTCAATGGCACTTGATGAAAATATGTTTAGAGAAAAATACGAAATTGCACAAGTCAATGTTATTAATGAATATGAAAAAAGATTATCAAAGATAAAATTACAAATAAGCAATTTAATTAATTTTATTTCAGATGGTATAGCAGTTCTTGACACTAAAAAGAAAATTGAAGAATTAGAACAAGAAAAAAATAATATGAATAAGAAAGAGAAACAAATATTATTGCAATTTCAAAAAAATAAAAAACTTTATCGATCTAGACGATAGAGTTTTTAATATTGTTCTGTTTGATAATTATTTTTAATTTGTCAAAGTAGTAT
>OIZX01000916.1_pt1 | contig 17317 bp, 15 predicted proteins | sample 1588621 | NCBI WGS metagenome assembly OIZX01 (sample SAMN03283276) | human gut metagenome | biome: human-associated habitat; material: feces | host: Homo sapiens | place: Peru | collected 2012
AGATTTATTTGCCTCAGATCACGATAAATTCTTAGAATCAATGGCAGATGCCGCTAAATCAATAATAAACTTCTATAAAGATAATATTTTATTTATAAATGTAATGGTAAATATGTCTGTAGATTGTGATTGCTGTGCCGTAGCCAAAGATCCAACTATCAAAGATATAGGAATATTATCATCTACTGACCCTTTAGCCCTAGATCAAGCCTGTGTTGATTTAGTCTACAATAGTACTGATCCTAATAAATCAGATTTAATAGAAAGAATAGAATCAAGAAATGGTATTCATACTCTAGATGCTGCTGAAAAAATAAATATTGGTAACAGAGAGTATGAATTAATAGAAATAGATTAAAACAATGATTAGTATTGAAAATGCCTTAAATAATTTAAGCCATTCCAAATTTAGAACTAGTTTTCACCTAAAAGAAAAAGATCTAAATTATATAAAAGAAAAAGGACTAGATACAATAAAAATTCACACATCAGATTTTATCAAGAAAAGATTAACACCTAGAATAATAATAAATGATGGGCATCAAACACCATATCGAGGTCATCCTACCTTTATAGCTCAACATGCAACAGCAACATGTTGTAGGAACTGTCTATATAAATGGTATAAAATCCCAAAAGATAAAGAATTAACTCAAGAAGAACAAGAATATATAGTAAACTTAATCATGGCTTGGATTAATAAACAAATATCAAAATAAAACATTTTATCAACTGATAAAGTGTTTTTTCTCCAATAAAAAATAAAATAATAAGTTATAGAAAAAGGTCTTGATTTGAAATATCTAATATGATATAATTTAAATGCTTAGAAATATATAATTAATAAATAATTCTTTCTTTGTAGACTAGAAAGGATTAAAATATGAAGAAATATATACTCCCAATTATAAGTACAATATTTTTAATTATATCAATAATTATTAATATCAAACCAGAAGAATATAACACAGTAAAAACAAATACAAAAAGTATAAAAAACTATACAGAAAGTACTAAAGAAGAAGTAAAAGAAAGTATAAAAGAAGAACTTCCAAAAGGTGAAAGCGTATTTTTAGTAGAACAAACACAAGTTAAAAAAGAACAAGAAACTATCCCAGAAACAGAAGACAATCAAGAAGAATATTATAACGAGCAAGTAGAAGAACCATTATCAAATACTGAAACAGTAACCTCTAATGATGATGACATTTCTAAAGAAAATACTAAGGAAGAAAAAGAAACAGTTTCATTAAATGGTATATATAAAATTAAATCAGCTACTAAGTATTTAAATTTAGAAAATAATGATACTTGGATTATAATTCCTAATGAAGATAACACTACATATAGTATTAAAACAATAAAAGAAAATAATTATCTTACACCTTCTACTATTAAAGTTTCTTTAGAAGAAAATGATGAATTAAAAGGGCAATGGCTTATTGAAAAAAAAGATAATTATTATTTAATTAAATCTAAAGAAAATAACAAATGTTTATCTTTATCAGAAAATTATACAAAAGTAAAAAAGTGTAATAATGAACTAGAAGAACAAAAACTAGAAATAATTTCTCAAAATATATCAAATTTAGAAAATAAAAAGTACAAAATTAAAACATATTTAAAAAATAAAGAATTATCTTTATCTAACGATAAATTAATATTAGCAGATTCTAATTCAAATAAAGAAAATATTTGGTATTTAAATAATATCAATTACTTAGAGTATGAAATAATCAATAGCACTAACAAATTAAAAATAATAAATAACGATTTATCAATATCCGAAGAACAGAATAGTTGGAATTTAATATTAAATAGTGATAATACATATAAAATAAGTAAAAACAATCTTTGTATCACTGATGAACTTAATCAAGAAGAATGCAATAATAATGATAATCAAAAATTTATATTTGAAGAATATAATGATAAACTCTTCTATAAAGGAATAGATATATCATCATATCAAGGAAATATAGATTGGGAAAAATTAAAAAGTAGTGAAGTAGAATTTGTAATTATAAGAGCAGGATATGGAGATAACTGGACAAGTCAAGATGATAAAAAATTCATTGATAATGTTTCAAATTGTGAAAAGTATGATATACCATATGGTATTTACTTATATTCATACGCTACAAAAATAGAGGGACCAAGCGATATTAATATAGATTCAGAATCAGTAAATAGTGAAATAGCCCATGTATTAAGAATATTAGATGATTTAAACTCATTAGGATACTCTCCAAATATAAAAACAAAGGTATTTTATGACATAGAAGATAATAGTACAATATATTTAGGTAAAGAACAATTAACAAATATGGCAGATACATTTTGTACTAAAATAGAAGAAAATGGATATATGTTCTGCTTCTTATGGGACTGCTGGGGCTTAGCGGCTGCGGCAGTCCTTCTTCTGCTTCTACGGAGACATCGTCGGAAGCAACATCGGAGGTTATCCAGGCAGCAGAGGCCACGCAGGAAGAACAGACAGAATTAGTAAAAACAGGCAGCATGGAGCTGCAATATGCGGAAAATTTTGCGGTGGATTACTACGAAGATGGTTATAAGATGCTGACAACGCTTCCAGACAGTAAGCGGTATCTGTTAGTGCCGGAGGGACAGTCGGTGCCAAGGGGACTGGATGAGGACGTCAGTATCTTGCAGGAACCACTTCAAAATATATATCTGGTGGCATCCGGCGCGATGGACATGTTCGCCTCGCTGGACGCTGTGGATCAGATCCGGTTCTCTGGGCAGAAGCAGGAGAACTGGTATATTCAGACAGCAAAGGATGCCATGGCGGCAGGGGACATGATCTATGCCGGAAAATACAGTAAACCGGATTATGAATTACTGGTGTCTGAAGGCTGTGATCTGGCGATCGAGAACCGGATGATCACGCACTCGCCGGAGGTGGTGGAAATGCTTCAAAGCTTTGATATTCCGGTGATGATCGAATATTCCAGCTATGAAAAACATCCTTTGGGAAAAGTGGAGTGGATCAAATTTTTCGGAGCCCTGACCGGCAGGGAAACGGAGGCAGAAGAAGCCTTTGCGGAGCAGACAGAGATTCTGGAAAAAGTAGAAAGCGGGGAAAAAACAGGGAAGACCATAGCATTTTTCTATGTGACTTCCAACGGATTGATCCAGGTACGGCAGAGTACGGATTATATTCCGAAGCTGATCGAACTGGCAGGAGGAAGATACATTTTTGAGGATCTTGAGGACAGCGGAAGCGGACGCTCCACACTGAACATGCAGGTCGAAGATTTCTATGCCGGGGCTAAGGATGCAGACATTCTGATCTACAATAGCTCGATCGACGGTGGCGTGACCACGTTGGACGAACTGATCGGCAAATGCAATATTCTAAAAGACTTTAAGGCCCTACAGGAGGGGCAGGTCTATTGCACCACCAACGATATGTACCAGCAGTCCATGGCGATCGGGTATTTATTGCAGGATATGCATACGGTGTTGACGGACGATGATACCGCTAAGCTGCGTTATATGTTTCTCTTACAGTAAGATGGAGAACCTAGAAACACAGCGTAAGCATAAGAGCGTTGGAATGAGATTAGAATACGATTGGAATACGAATAGGAAAAGAAGGAGAAAAACATGCAGCAGCGCAGAAAAATCAGATATCTCATAGCGTTTGTTCTATTGACGGCAGGCATTCTCGTGCTGTTGCTTTGCAATATAGGGATCGGAACGGTGAAGATCCCATTGACAGAAATACTGACTACGGGAAGAACCAAAGAAGGCATGAATGCGAGGATTCTGTGGGAGATCCGCTTTCCCCGGACGCTGGCGGCGGGGATCCTGGGCGGTGCGCTGGCACTTGCCGGGTATCTGCTTCAGACCTTTTTCCACAACCCCATAGCCGGACCTTTCGTCTTAGGAATTTCTTCCGGAGCGAAGATGGTGGTGGCACTGGTGATGGTATTGCTGCTGGGGAATACGGTACGTGTCAGCTCCGGACTGTTGATCCTGGCGGCATTTTTAGGAGCTATGTTGTCCATGGGATTCGTACTTCTCATGGCAAGAAAGGTAGACAGCATGTCCATGTTGGTGGTCAGCGGCGTGATGATCGGTTACATCTGTTCTGCCATTACGGAACTGGTGGTGACTTTTGCGGAGGACGCGGATATCGTGAATCTCCACAACTGGTCGAAAGGAAGCTTTTCCGGAATGACCTGGGACAATGTGAAAGTGATGAGTATCGTGGTGGCAGTGACTTTCCTTATGGTGATCCTGTTAGCAAAGCCGCTGGAAGCCTACCAGCTGGGTGAGACGTATGCACAGAATCTGGGAGTGAACATCCGGACATTGCGGATCCTGCTGGTGGTGTTGTCAAGTGTACTTTCGGCATGCATCGTGGCATTTGCCGGACCCATCTCTTTTGTGGGGATCGCCGTGCCACAGCTGATCCGTAAATTATTTGGCACTACAAAACCGTTACTCATGATACCGGCATGTTTCTTAGGAGGCAGTGTGTTCTGCCTGTTCTGTGATCTGTTGGCGAGAACCTGGATGGCACCCACAGAGCTTGGTATCAGCACAGTGACGGCAATCTTCGGAGCACCGGTGGTATTGTGGATCATGGTATCCAAAAGCAGACGGGAGCGTGGATAACTTACCTATGAAGACGCAGAAGCCTTATTATATTACAACGGAAAAAATAAGCGTGGGTTACGATGGAAAGCCTCTGATCGAAGAAGTGGAGATCGCACTCAGGAAGGGAGAGATCCTGACGTTACTGGGACCTAACGGTGCCGGAAAATCGACGATCTTAAAAAGTATTGCGAGACAGCTGTCCCTGATCGCAGGAACGGTGCGGCTGGACGGAGAAGATATGAAGTCGCTCACCGGGGCAGAACTGTCAAAAAAAATGGCAGTGGTAATGACAAAACGTCTGCGGGGGGAACTGATGACCTGCGAGGATGTGGTGGCCACCGGAAGATACCCCTACACAGGGCGTTTCGGCGTGCTGCGGGCAGAAGATCATGCAGAGGTGCAAAACGCCATGGAACTGGTGCAGGTGGCAGAGATTGGGGATTCTTTGTTTGACCGGATCAGTGACGGACAGAGACAGAGGGTGATGTTAGCCAGAGCCATCTGCCAGGAGCCGGAGATACTGATCCTGGACGAGCCGACTTCCTACCTGGATGTGCGGCATAAGCTGGAATTTTTATCGATCCTGCAAAAGCTGTGCAGGGAGAGGGCGCTTACGGTGATCCTGTCCTTGCATGAGTTGGAACTGGCGGAGAAGATCTCCGATAGAATCCTGTGTGTGAACGGCAGGGCGGTGGACCGGATCGGAACGCCGGAGGAAGTCATGACAGCCGGCTATATCACCGAACTCTATGGCATCCGGATGGGAAGCTATGATGAGGGCAGCAGTGATATGGAGCTGGCGGCGCCGGAAGGAACACCACAGATTTTCGTGATCGCCGGAGCCGGAGGCGGGCGGAAAACTTACCGGCGTCTGCAGAGAGCGGGGATCCCCTTTGTCACCGGGATCCTGTATGAAAATGATCTGGATTATCCCGTGGCGAAGGCACTGGCGGCGGAGGTGATCGCAGAGCATCCTTTTGAGCCGGTGGCACAGGAAAAAATACAGGCAGCAAAGAAAACGATAGATAAGTGCAAACGTGTTATCTGTTGCCGGGAGAATTTCGGCAGTCTGGAGACTTATCAGAGAGAGCTTTTAGAGTATGCAGAACAGCTGGGGAAGCAGATAGAAAAGTCAGAAAACCCGGAGCAACGAAGCGGGTGTTAGAAAACACAGAAACGAAATTCCCGGGATGTCGGTGGCATCTGTGGGATGGAGAAAACGATGGCAAAAGTTATAATGATACAGGGCACCATGTCCGGTGCCGGGAAAAGTCTTCTGGTGGCGGGTCTATGCCGGATCTTCAGGCAGGACGGTTATCGGGTCGCCCCTTTTAAATCACAGAATATGGCACTCAATTCCTATATCACGAAAGAAGGACTGGAAATGGGCAGGGCACAGGTGATGCAGGCGGAAGCGGCAGGGATCGAACCGCTGGTGTGCATGAATCCTATTTTATTAAAGCCTACCAGTCATACCGGCTCCCAGGTCATCGTGAACGGGGAGGTACGGGGAAATCTGTCCGCCAGAGACTATTTTGCCCACAAGACGGAACTGATCCCGGATATTAAGGCAGCCTTCCGCAAGCTGGAAACTTATGCGGATATCATTGTCATCGAGGGCGCCGGAAGTCCGGCTGAGATCAACCTGAAACAGAATGACATCGTAAATATGGGAATGGCGGCAATGGTAGATGCACCGGTACTTTTAGTGGGAGACATTGACAGAGGCGGCGTGTTCGCACAGCTTTTGGGAACCCTGATGCTGCTGACCGAAGAGGAACGGGAACGGGTAAAGGGATTGATCATCAACAAATTCCGTGGAGACAGTACAATTTTAGATCCCGGCATTCAGATGTTAACAGAACGGGGACAGGTGCCGGTGCTGGGGACTGTACCTTATATGGAACTTACGCTGGAAGATGAGGATAGCCTGACGGACCGTTTTGATGCAAAACATGTGGGGAAGATCGATCTGGCGGTGATCCACTATCCCAGAATTTCAAATTTTACGGATTTTGATGTGTTTGAACAGATGCCGGAGGTCAGTGTCCGGTATGTGACAAATGTGAGAGAGCTGGGAACGCCGGATCTGATATTTCTCCCCGGCAGTAAAAATACCATGGGAGATCTGAAATGGATGCGGCAGAACGGACTGGAGGCAGCGGTAAAACGTGCTGCGGGAAAAGTTCCCATTTTCGGGATCTGCGGAGGCTATCAGATGTTAGGCTGTGAGATCGCAGATCCGGACAGCGTGGAGGAAGGCGGACGGATCCGCGGCATGGAGCTGCTTCCGGTACGGACAGTGTTGCAGAAGGAGAAACATCGCTGCCAGACAGATGGAACTCTGGATGCGGTGGAGGGTATTTTCTCCGGACTTACGGGATGTAAGTTTGCCGGGTATGAGATCCATATGGGACAGACAGTGTATTGTAACGGGGACGGCAGCAGTGCGAAGGGGACAGTGGACAAGGTAGCCGGACCGGCAAATGGTGCAGAAAATGTAGTCAGTGACTCCACCGGCAGAATCTATGGTTCCTATATTCACGGTCTGTTCGACAAGGGGGAGATCGCCGGGCGTATGATACAGACCCTGGCCCGGGAAAAAGGCATCTATCTGGAGAACGGTGTCTGGGAGGATTACCGCACTATTAAGGAAAGACAATACGATAAGCTGGCAGATACCCTGCGGGAATATCTGCGTATGGAGGAAATCTATGGTATGCTCAGAGAAGCCCGTATTTCATAACTATACCGTACGGGAATTGGCGCAGATCCGGATCACGCCGCCGGACGAAGCAGTGAGAAAGCTTGTGAAAAAGCATTGGGACACTCTGGCAAAGCCGCTGGACGGCATGGGCAGCTTTGAAACCATCACGGCACAGATCGGAGCCATCTTAGGTACGGAAGTGATCGATATTCGTAAAAAGGGTGTGCTGCTCTTCTGCGCCGATAACGGCATTGTAGAGGAGGGGGTGACCCAGTCCGGGCAGGAGGTTACGCTGGCGGTGGCAAAGTCCATGGCCAGGAAGGGTTCCTCAGTCTGCAGGATGGCACAGAGCATCGGTGCCGAGACCATTCCCGTGGACATCGGGATAAATAGTGAGGAATCCATCCCCGGAGTATGGAACTGCAAAGTGTGCTCCGGAACAAGAAATTTCTTAAAAGAACCGGCTATGACGGAAGAAGAGACCGTCCGTGCTATTGCCACAGGAACCAGACTGGTACGGGAGTGTAAGGAAAAAGGATACGGTATCCTTGCCACCGGGGAAATGGGAATCGGCAACACCACCACCAGCAGTGCAGTGACAGCCGCCCTATTACAGTGTGGGGCAGAGGAAGTCACCGGCAGAGGCGCGGGACTGACAGATCAGGGACTGGCTCGGAAGCAACAGGTGGTGCGCACCGCCTTGGAAACCTATGATCTGTGGCATGCGGATGCCTTCACGGTATTGCAGACAGTCGGAGGGCTGGATATTGCCGGACTGACCGGTATGTGCATCGGCGGAGCCTTGTGGCATGTGCCCATCGTGCTGGATGGCGTGATCAGCATGGCAGCGGCCCTGGTGGCGGAGCGGCTGTTCCCCGGTGTGCGGGAATATCTGATCCCTTCCCATCTCGGGAAAGAACCGGCGGCAGTGAAGCTGGCAGATGCTTTGCAGCTGTCTCCGGTGATCCATGCGGGAATGGCACTGGGAGAAGGAACCGGAGCTGTTATGATGTTCACACTGCTGGATATGGCAATGAGCATTTATGGACAGAGCGCTACCTTCTCAGAAATCAAAGTAGAACAATATAGACGTTAACAGTTCAGCCATGAACATATCCGGGCGCAAAAATCATGCTTGCATGATTTTGTGAGCGAATGGCGCGGCTGAACATTCAGACGAATGGAGAAGCAGCATGATGACACTGATCCTGGGCGGCAGTGGCAGCGGAAAATCCGCTTATGCGGAAGATTATCTGCTACGGGCTGCCGGTGATAAGAACAAATATTATATCGCCACCATGCAGATCCGGGATGCGGAGATGCAGGCAAAGGTGGACAGGCATCACAGGCTGCGACAGGGGAAAGGCTTCACTACCATCGAACAGCCTACGGAGTTGGAGCAGGCGGTCTTGCAAATGGAACCGGCAGGAGCGGTATTGTTGGAATGTATGTCAAATCTCACCGCCAACGAAATGTTTTCCGGGGAACAGCCTGTGGATCGTCAGACGGTGATCACAAAGATTCTGCAAGGTATGGAAGGATTAAGAAAACAGGCGGATCCGTTAGTCATTGTAACCAATAATGTATTTGAGGATGGAATGATCTACGATGATTCTACGATGGAATACATCGAGGCACTGGGGCGGATCAACGAACGACTTGCCGCGGAGGCGGACGAGGTCGTGGAAGTCGTAGCGGGGATCCCACAGCGGATCAAACCCGGCTCACCAGGAGCAAAAGCACAGAACCGGCAGGACAGCCGGGGATAGAAAGGAAACAGATATGCGAATTATTAAATCGTTTTTCATAGCGTTTTCCATGTATTCCAAGATCCCCATGCCACAGTTTCAGTGGAAGGACGAGGACATGCGGTACGCCCTCTGCTTTTTTCCATGGGTGGGTGCGGTGATCGGTGCTTTGTGGTATCTGTGGAAATGGTTCTGTGACCGGTTCACGGTGGGAACTCTGTGCTATGCTGCGGTGGGGACGGCAATACCGCTTTTGGTCACCGGGGGCTTTCATGTGGACGGTTTTTTAGATACCTGTGATGCACTGCATTCCTACCAGCCAAGAGACCGGAAGCTGGAGATCTTGAAGGACTCTCATATCGGGGCATTTGCAGTGATCATGCTTGCACTGTACGGACTGATTTTCCTGGGAGGATTCTCGGAGATCACGACACTGCGTATGCTTACTGTGACGGGCGCCGGATGCTTCCTGTCCAGAGTATTAAGCGGTATCGCAGTGGTGAGTTTCTCTTCGGCAAAGCAGGAGGGGACACTGTATCTGTTTGCGGATAAAGCCCACAAAAGGGTGGTAAAAAGTACTTTGTACGGACAGGGAATCCTTTGCATTTTATTTATGCTGTGGATATCTGTCGTGGCGGGAGGGCTCGCCGTGGCAGCAGCCCTGCTTAGCTTTGCGTATTATTACTATCGCAGTAAAAAAGAGTTTGGCGGCATCACCGGGGACACTGCGGGATATTTTGTGACACTCTGTGAGGGGTGTGTGGTGGTTGTCGTGGCAATCGCGGAAAGGCTGATGTAATGATATTGATCATTGGTGGATTTGCCCAGGGAAAACTGCATTATGTGAAGCAGAGTTATGTACGCTGTGAGGATGGACGGAAAGTGGCTGTTTTGGATGGAACACTGGAACTGCCCGCAGAGACAGGCGCTTTGCAGGTGATCGTCAATCATCTGCACCATTCTATCCGGGAGCAGCTGCGACAGGGAACCGCTCCGGAGGCAATGATAGAGCATTTCTGCAAGGAACATCCGGACTGCATTCTGATCTGTGATGAGATCGGCAACGGCATCGTCCCCATGGAAGCGGAGGAGAGAATTTACAGAGAGCGCACCGGAAGAATACTGGAACAGCTGGCAGCGCAGGCAGATGAGGTGGTGAGAGTCGTATGCGGAATCGGACAGAAGATCAAATAGAGATTCATCTTACCCTCATCCGGCACGGAGCGACGCTTTCTAATAAAGAGGGCCGGTATCTTGGGAAAACGGACGAAGCTTTAAGTCCGGACGGTATCAGGACACTGGAAAAATCCGTGACAGACAGGATCTACCCAATTGCCGACGTCCTGTTTTCCGGTCCCATGAAGCGGTGTCTTGAGACCGCACAGATCCTGTATCCGGGGCAGACTCCTATCTGTATCCCGGAATGGACAGAGATGGATTTCGGTGCGTTTGAGGGACATAATTATCAGGAGCTTTCCGGAGATCCGGCATATCAGAGATGGATCGACAGCGGAGGTACCCTGCCGTTTCCGGAAGGAGAGAGCAGGGAAGAGTTTATCCGCCGAAGTGTTGCCGGATACGAAAAAATGGTATATCACATGAAAAGGATCTGGGAGAGAAGTGCTGCATCGGGGCAGAGGGATCGCAAAATACAAAATGTATCCGCGGTGGTTCACGGCGGAACGATCATGGCGCTGCTTGGTCATTTCCTCGGTGGAGAATATTTTGACTATCAGGTAAAATGTGGACAGGGTTACAGTGGCAGGCTGGCATTTAAGGCAGGCGGAGGAGCCCCGCAGTGGAAGGAATTTCGCCCGCTGGCGGAAGCTGCAGTATCGGAACTTACAAAAGGAGAAACGAACGGATGAAATATCATATCCTGGCATTTGGAGCGGGATTTTTACTGGATCAGATCTTTGGCGATCCCTATTTTCTGCCACATCCCATCCGGGGAATCGGCTGGTTGATCGCGAAGACAGAAAAAGCACTGCGCAGTGGCAACCCACAGGAAGATTCCCCGGAGAGAGAGGCAGCGGAGCGTAGACAGGGGAAGCTTTTGGTGGCAATTGTTTTGCTGCTTACGGGAATGTTTACGGCATTGATCCTGGCGGGAGCATATGCACTTTATCCGAGGATCGGCATGGTGGTGGAGGCGGTCATGACCTATCAGATCCTGGCGGCAAGGTGTCTGCAGGTGGAGAGCGGAAAAGTATGGAAACATTTAAAGGCGGGGAATCCGGAGGCTGCCAGAGAGGCGGTATCCATGATCGTGGGAAGAGATACCCAGAATCTTACGGAAGAAGGAGTGGCGAAGGCTGCCATCGAGACGGTGGCGGAGAATACTTCCGACGGTGTGATCGCGCCGATGCTGTATACGGCACTGGGAGGGCCGGTGCTTGGATTCTTATATAAGGCAGTCAATACCATGGACTCTATGGTCGGCTATAAAAATGACAGATATCTGCACTTTGGAAGGGCGGCGGCGAAGCTGGATGATGTGGTGAATTTTTTCCCGGCGAGGATCAGCGCACTTTTGATGATCGGGGCGGCGTTTCTCAGCGGAAAAAGCTATAACGGCAGGCAGGCATGGCGTATCTGGTGCAGAGACAGCAGAAAGCACGCCAGTCCCAATTCCGCCCAGACGGAATCCGTATGTGCCGGCGCACTGGGAATACAGCTGGCGGGCGATGCCAGTTATTTTGGCAAAGTCGTGAAGAAACCATATATTGGGGATCCAAAACGGCAGGTGGAATATGAGGATATCCGGAGAGCCAATCGTCTGATGAACCGGACGGCATGGATCTGTGAGCTGTTGTGCCTGGGAATCCTGACCTGGGTGGCAACGGGCTGTGGATGGTTATAACACGGCGGCTGGCAATCTGTGAAGGAAAGCTCTAAAAAGAAAACAGGTACAAGAAAAGAAATGAGGAAACAACAGATGCAGCAGAGCATACATGGTGGTGACATATACAGCAGACCGGTACGGCTGGATTTTTCGGTAAACGGCAATCCCTTGGGAATGCCGGCGGAGGCAAGGCTTTCACTTTTAGCGGCTATCGATCATGTGGGGGAATATCCCGATGCCGCAGCAGGCGAACTGACAGAGACAGTAAGTCATATGCTGTCGGTGCAAAGCGGCAGGGAAATTCCAAAGGAGTATCTGCTGTTTGGCAACGGGGCATCAGAACTTTTTCTGGCGATCGTACATGCACTTAAGCCGAAAAATATTGTGATTCCGGTGCCGTCCTTTTACGGATATGAGTATGCGGCGAAGGCGGCAGACAGCCATATAAAATATGCATATCTGTCGGAGGAGACCGCATTTTGCCCGGGGAAGGAATTGTTACAGGCGCTGACGGCAGACACAGATCTGCTGTTTCTTGCAAATCCCAACAATCCCACAGGGCAGCTGCTGGGCAGGGAATATCTGCTGGAACTTTTGGAGCACTGCAGACAGCAGGGAATCATCGTAGTACTGGATGAATGTTTTATAGAGTTCTGTGAGACTGATAGAGAGCAGCCCAGGTCCCTGCTCGGGAAGATAGACCAGTATGAGAATCTGTTGCTGGTACGGGCGTTTACGAAAAGCTTTGCCATGCCGGGGGTGCGTCTGGGATATCTGGTGTGCAGTAATGAGGGGCTTCGGGAGAAAATCCGCAGACAGCTGCCGGAATGGAATCTGTCGGTGTTCGCCCAGAGAGCGGGCATCGTCTGCGCGGGGCAGGCGGAGCAATATCTGCAGGATACCGTGGAATATGTGAAAACCAAGCGGGCGTATCTTAGGGAAGGGCTGGAGACACTGGGCATCCGGGTAGTGTCCGGAGAAGCGGATTTTCTGCTGCTTTACACCACACAGCCCATCTATGACAGATTGCTTGCAAAAGGCATCCTGATCCGCAACTGTGAGAATTTCCGGGGACTGGGAGAGGGCTATTACCGGATCGCGGTGAAGAAGCAGGAAGAGAATGAAGTGCTGTTACGAGAACTTGCTATGGGAGACTGATTTATGGATAAAACGAACATCGAATATGTATTGCCGGAAGAGATCGAGATGCGAAGCTTTGAGATCATTGCGGCGGAACTGGCAGAGAGGGGAATCACGTTGCCTGCGGAGCAGGATATGATCACCAGACGGGTGATCCATACCAGTGCGGATTTCGATTATGCGGAGACGATGACCTATTCGGAAAATGCAGTGGAGATCGCCAAAAACCTGATAAAAAACGGTGCGGACATTGTGACGGATACGAATATGGCACTGGCAGGGATCAACAAAAAGGTGCTGGCTTCTTTTGGCGGCGAAGCCCATTGCTACATGGCAGACGCAGAGGTGGCAGCAATGGCGAAGGAACGCAGGACCACCCGGGCAGCGATCAGCATGGAACTGGCAGCAAAACGGGAAAAGCCGGTGATCTTCGCTGTGGGAAATGCACCTACGGCACTGATACAGATTTACGAGATGATGCAGGAGAGCAACTGGCGTCCGGCATTCGTCATCGGGGTTCCCGTGGGCTTCGTGAATGTGGAAGCCGCCAAGGAACTGATCCTTCAGACGGAGGTGCCCTATATTATCAACCGCGGAAGAAAGGGCGGCAGCAATGTGGCAGCCGCCATCTGTAATGCATTGTTGTATGAGCTGAGGAAGGAAAGGTAGAGGCATGCGGTATGGATTTACCACAGGAAGCTGTGCGGCAGCAGCGGCGAAGGCGGCTGCTTATATGCTGTTGACCGGCAGGGAGAAAACTAAGATCACCATAGAGACACCCAAAGGCATCCCCTATACGGCACAGATCCTTAGGATCTGTCGTAAGGAGCGGGAGGTCAGCTGCGCTGTGGAAAAGGACGGTGGGGATGATCCGGATATTACCACCGGGGCACTGATCTGCGCGAAGGTCTCACTGCCGCAGGAAGAAGGCAGGGAAACCCTGACACAGGTCGTGATCGACGGCGGCATCGGTGTCGGCCGGGTGACGAAACCGGGACTGGATCAGCCCGTGGGAAATGCCGCTATCAATCACGTTCCCAGAGAGATGATCGAACGGGAAGTATTACAGGTGTGTCAGGTACTGGATTATTGTGGAAGCCTGTCAGTGGAGATCTCTGTGCCGGAGGGCGAACATCTGGCAGAGCGGACATTTAATCCGAGACTTGGCATCGTGGGCGGCATTTCGATCCTTGGTACCAGCGGTGTCGTGGAACCCATGAGTACCCAGGCCATTTTAGATACGATCCGCGTGGAACTTAGGCAGCAGCGGGCACTGGGAAGAGAAGACGTGGTGATCTCTCCGGGCAATTATGGACTGGATTTTTTGAAAAATACCTATCACTATGATCTGGATAAAAGTGTAAAATGCAGTAACTTTATCGGTCTGACGATCGATATGGCGGTGGAAGAAGGCTTCAAACGTCTGCTTCTTGCAGGACATATCGGAAAACTCATTAAAGTGGCGGGCGGTATTATGAATACCCATTCCAGAGAGGGTGACTGCCGGATGGAGCTGTTGACCGCCTTTGCCGTAAAATGTGGTGTGGCAGCAGTGGATGCTGACAAGCTTTTGTCCTGTGTCACCACAGAGGAAGCCGTGCGGATCCTGGATGAGTGCGGCAGGAGACAGGAAGTCATGGATTATGCCATGGAGCGTATTTTATTTTATCTGGAGAAGCGGGCGCAGGGAAAGCTTGCGATCGAATGTATCATGTATGCCAATGATTTCGGTGCATTGGCGAAAAGTAAGGAGGCGGAGGAATGGTTTACTTTGTTGGCGCAGGAAGCGGAGCAGCAGATCTGATCACGGTGCGGGGCATGCACATGCTGCAACAGGCGGATGTCATCATCTATGCGGGATCGCTGGTGAACCCGGAGCTGTTAGAATATGCCAGAGCAGACTGTGAGATCCATAACAGTGCGCACCTGACCTTAGAAGAAGTGCTTAAGCTCATGCAGGAGGCACAGACGCAGGGGAAAATGCTGGTGCGTCTGCACACCGGAGAACCCAGCATCTATGGTGCGGTGCGGGAGCAGATGGATGCACTGGACGAGCTGGGAATCCCTTATGAGAGCTGTCCGGGAGTCAGTGCCTGCTTTGGTGCGGCGGCATCGTTAAATCTGGAATATACCCTGCCCGGTGTTTCCCAGACCCTGATCATCACCCGTATGGAAGGGCGGACCGGAGTGCCGCAGAAGGAGAGCATCGAAAGTCTGGCAGCCCATCATGCTTCCATGGCGATCTATTTAAGCACGGGAATGCTGCGGGAACTGAGCCACAGACTGATCTTGGGCGGTTATGCGAAGGACACCCCCGCAGCCCTTGTCTACAAGGCAACCTGGCCGGAGGAAGAGGCTTATATCTGTACGGTGGAGACACTGGCACAGGTAGCGGAAGAACATGGCATCAAAAAGACAGCACTGGTACTGGTGGGGGATGTTATCACCCATGGAAATTATCAGAAGTCGAGGCTGTATGCGGCGGATTTTACCACAGAATTCCGTCAGGCAAAATGCTGTGCCATACAGGCAGAGGAAACGCAGGAGGGGCGGCGTGAAGATTAGTGTGATCAGCTTTACGGAAACAGGACAACAGCTGGCGGAGCGGATCCGGGAGAGCATGGACGGGGAAGCTGCGGTCACGCTCTATACCAAATGCTCCCGACTGGAAAAAAAGACGGTACCGGCTGTGGATGACAGCGATGCAGACACAATCTGCGTCAGGAACAGCCTGTCAGCGTGGGCGGGAGAGCAGATGGCGACCCGACATGCACTTATATTCATTGGTGCCTGTGGGATCGCGGTCCGTGCCATTGCCCCCTGGATCATGGATAAACTGCACGACAGTCCGGTACTGGTGGCAGACGAGATGGGGAAGTATGTGATTCCCTTGTTGTCCGGACATGTGGGTGGAGCCAACGAACTGGCGGTCCGTCTGGCGGGAGCATTGGGTGCCGTACCGGTGATCACCACAGCCACAGACTTACATGACAGTTTTGCGGTGGATATCTTTGCCAAAAGGAATGATCTGCGGATCGGCAATCGGGAGGGGATCGCCAAAGTGTCGGCAAAAGTACTGGCAGGCGAGGAAATTACCATGTCCGTACAGACAGGGCATCTGGCAGTGGATGAGACCATTCCGTCAGGGATCCGGCTGTGTGCGTATCCTCCTGCGGAAAAAGTGGATGTCCTGATTGCGGACGACACGGAAGAAACATTTCGAAAAGAGTCAGCAGAACTACTGCTGCAGCCGAAAAAATATATTCTGGGCGTGGGCTGCAAGAAGGATACGGACAGCGCAAAGCTGGATCTATTTTTGAAAAAAATACTGGAAGAACAGGGCATTGTCATAGAGCAGATCGCAGCATTGGCTTCTATTGACGTGAAAAAAGAGGAACGATGCCTGTTGGAATTCAGTGAAAAATACAGGATACCATTTAGGACTTATACAGCACAGGAATTACAGGCAGTGCCGGGAGAATTTCACGGTTCCGAGTTCGTAAAGACACAGGTGGGCGTGGACAATGTATGCGAGCGCGCCGCCCTGAAAGCAGCCGGGACAGGCGGATGGATCCTCTTAGGCAAGCAGGCACAGGATGGCATGACCGTGGCAGTTGCAGAGAAAACATGGAAAGAGCGGATTCGGATGTGGCTTTAAAAGGATAGAAAGAGGCAAAACGGATGAGTAACAGAATCTATATCGTGGGAATAGGTCCCGGCAGGGAAGAAATGATGACAGGAGAAGCCATCGCTGCGCTGGAGCAGGCAGATGTGATCGTGGGTTATACCGTATATGTCAAATTATTGGGAGAACGTTTTGCAGGGAAAAAGCTGCTGACCACTTCCATGCGGCAGGAGACGGAGCGCTGTGAGCTATGCTTCCGGGAGGCGGAAGCAGGAAATCAGGTGGCACTGATCTGCAGCGGCGATGCAGGCATCTACGGTCTGGCATCCCTGATGTACGAGCTGGGGGCAAAGCACCCAGAGACGGAACTGCTTGTGATTCCCGGTATCACGGCGGCCAGCAGCGGTGCGGCGGTACTGGGAGCACCTTTAAATCATGATTTCTGCGTTATCAGCCTGAGCGATCTGATGACTCCATGGGAGAAGATTGAAAAGAGACTGCGGACGGCAGCAGTGGGAGATTTTGCCATGGCCATCTACAATCCTTCCAGCCATAGACGAAAAGATTATCTGCAGAGAGCCTGTGATATTTTACTGGAAACCATAGAAGGGAAGCGTCCCTGT
>OIZX01000917.1_pt1 | contig 17310 bp, 15 predicted proteins | sample 1588621 | NCBI WGS metagenome assembly OIZX01 (sample SAMN03283276) | human gut metagenome | biome: human-associated habitat; material: feces | host: Homo sapiens | place: Peru | collected 2012
AAGAGAATGCCTCGTGGCAATACATATGTGATGAAACTTTTTTCTCCCGAAAAACTGTATAAACATTTTATCAGAGATAACTATGATATTATTGTTTCGTATTTAGAAGGTCCTACCGCACGAATTGTAAGCGGTTGCACTGACCCAAATACAAAGCTTGTCAGCTGGATCCATATAGAACAGCATACAAAAGAGCTTGCTTCCAAGAGCTTTATAAGCTATAAAGAAGCATTAGATTGCTATTCAAAGTTTGACAGGACTGTTTGTGTATCTGATACTGTAAAAGATGATTTTGAATCAATTTTTGATACTAAGAAACCTGTTGAAGTTCTATATAATACAAATGAATCAGAAAAAATAAAAAAACTTTCCGATGAGAAAGTTGATAATGTTGATTTTAGCAAGGATACAATTAATATTATCTCGGTTGCAAAAATTGTACCTTCAAAGGGTTATGATAGGCTAATGAAGATACATAAAAAGCTTATTGAAGAAAATATAAAAAGTCATATTTATATTCTCGGAATAGGCGAAGAAAAAGAAAAATACGAAAAGTATTTGACAGAAAATAATCTTACCGATACTTTTACATTTTTAGGTTACAGAGATAATCCGTATAAATATGTGAAAAAGGCAGATTTGTATGTTTGTTCTTCGAGAAGAGAGGGCTTCAGTACAGCTGTTACAGAAGCATTGATTGTCGGAACTCCTGTTGTTAGCACAAATTGTAGTGGTGCGTACGAATTATTAGGTAAAAACAACGAGTACGGTATCGTAACAGAAAATAATGAAGATGCACTTTATGAGGGCATCAAGAAAATGCTGACAACGCCTGATTTGCTTGAAGCTTATGCCGCAAAAGCAAAAGAGCGTGGTAAAGCTTTCAGTACCGAAAAAACAGTAAAAGCTGTTGAAGAAATGTTATTAAGTATTTAAGGAATCAATAAACATGATATATGGTTTTTATTTCAGATTTTATGGAAAATTTCACAATAGTGTACTTAGCAGTGTTTTAGCAAAACTTGCATATATGCTGTATTGTTGTGTGTTTTTTTTTTAAAAAACTCAGGCATAAAAGAGTCAGCGTGGATGTAAACATTGACGATGCGAGAAATATAGTGAATGGCATTCATCCACGATTAGATAGTCATCCCGTGTATGAAAATAAACCTATTGACGACAATATTGATTTGTCAATTGTAGTTCCTGTTTACAATTATGTAGATATAATTGAATCCAATATTGATTCGATTCTCAACCAGAAAACCGAATACAATTATCAGTTGATAATTGTAGATGATGGTTCGACTGACGGTGCCGCTGATGTTTTGAAAAAATATGCTGATAATCCAAATGTTAAGCTTATTTTCCAGAAAAATGCCGGTATTGGTGCTGCAAGAAATACGGGTATAAATAACGCTGATGGAAAATATCTTATGTTTGTTGATTGTGATGATATTGTTCATGACGATATTGTTGAAACTCTTATGAATAAGGCATACAGTGAAAATTATGATATGGTGATGTGTGCTCATAATTTATCAAAAGAACGCAACGGTGCTATTTATGAGATCGTTCCGAATGTCTATCCAAAATATAACCTTATTGGTTATAAAAACGGCGATGAAATAATGAATCTGGCAGGTTTGCCGTGGTGTAAGGCATATAAGAGGGAAATTTGGAATAATGTTAGATTTTTCCCGGGATATTGGTACGAAGATACGATTATTCAGTTTTTAATCTTCATGCAGTGTAAAAACTATGCTTATATTCCAAAGATAGAATATGAGTACAAGTGGTATGAGAAAAATTTTTCTCATACACAAGGCAATTCTGCAAATCCAAAGTCAATTGATACATACTGGTTGTTGATAGAGATATTAGAACAATACAAGAAGAATAATACGCCTGTGGATGACAGATTATATACTTTGGTTTTGCGACACATTAGTACATATTACTATGGTTCTGTTAAAAATTTGGGCAGCAAAGTTGTTGAGGCTTTATTTGTTTTGGCAAAAGACCTTTATTCAGAGTACAAGCCTAATCACAAAGTCAAACTTCCGTTTATGCTAAGACAGATTGAAAAGTCATTTGATAATAATGACATAGAACTTTGGAAATTAGCAAGTTGTTATCAGTGAGGGAATTTATTTTTTGTTTTGTAGAAAGGACAAATGCATGAAGGTTTTAGTAATAATAGGCGATACCATTACAGTAAACACGTCCGCAAATCTTTGCCATTTGGCATATATAAACGGTTTAGTTGATTCAGGCTGTGATGTAACATTGCTTAGTTCTTCCGGAAGAGATAATCTGGTAGATATTTCAATGAAAATTCCTTCAACTGTAATGTCTATTACTTTCGATAGTGTTACTTTATATGAGAAATTGTCAAATACTTTGAAAAATTCTTCGAAGAAAGTATCATTGAAAACTAATAATGATATTTCCTTAAATAACAATAGTTGTGAAAGTAATGGTAAAAATATAAACAGAAATGTTTCACTAACGAAAAAAATAAAATCAATGATATTTTCTTTATATGGTGTCCATGGTGCCTATAAAAAATTTGTTAATAAAGCAAAGCAATTTAAATCAACTGAAGTTTATGACTATGTTCTCTCCATTTCAACACCGGCATCAAGTCATTTACTTGCCTATAAGTTGATTCATAATAAACATATTAGGTATAAAAAATGGATTCAGATTTGGGAGGATCCGTGGACATCTGATGTATACGGTTTTAGTGGTTCTAAAAAAATAGAAAATGAGGAAAGAAGATTATTGTCCTTGGCAGAACATATCTGTTATGTCAGTCCGTTGACGTTGGAAAACCAGAAAAAACTATATTCTGAGTCTGCTCACAAAATGTATTGGGCGCCTTTGCCGTTTTATTATAAAAATGATGAACAAGGTTCAACAGTGAATAAATATAATAATTATGGCTATTTTGGTGATTATGCTCCTGTAAGTAGAGATTTAGCACCGTTTTATGCGGCTGCTAAAAATATAGGTGTCAACGTGAACATTTGTGGTAATCCCAGCAATCTGTTTGTTCAAACAGATAAAATAACAATTTATCCAAGGTTGCAATTAGGTGAGCTTAAACCTATTGAAGATAAAACTAATGTGCTTGTTTTTTTGTGTAACAGAAAGGGCGGACAAATTCCGGGAAAAATATATCAATATTCCGCAACCTATAAAACTATTCTATTTATTCTTGATGGTACAGACGAAGAAAAGAAAGTGTTAAAATCATATTTTGAACAATTTAACAGATATATATTCTGTGAAAATACAGTTGAGGATATTGAACGTGCAATTAAATTAATAGAAAACAATGATTTTGGTAATGTAAAAAATGAGCCGATTGATGAATTTAATCCGGCTAAAACAATTATGAAAGTTCTTGAAGGTTAGTATATGGATAGTAAATCGCTGATAAGTGTGATTGTTCCAATTTATAATGTGGAGAAATACCTTGCAATGTGCGTTGACAGTATTATAAATCAAACATATAAAAATCTTGAAATTATTCTTGTTGATGATGGTTCGCCTGATAACTGTCCAAAAATGTGTGATGACTTTGCTAAAAAGGATTCTCGTATAAGGGTTGTACATAAGAAAAACGGTGGCTTGTCAGATGCGCGAAATGCAGGTATGAAAATTGCTTCCGGAGAGTGCATTGTGTTTGTTGACTCCGATGATTACATTCATTGCAATATGATAGATAAAATGTATGGCATAATGCTAAAAGATGGCAGCGAGGTTGTTTCTTGTGGCGTTAAATGGGTTGACGAAAATGGTACGGTAATATCTGAGTCAAAAGTTGATAAGAATGAAATATTAGACACAAATGAAGCAATGTTTGAAATCATAATTGACGGAAAACTGAAGCAGCATGTCTGGAATAAAATGTATAAAACAGAATTGATTCAAGATATTTTATTTGAAAAAGGTAAATATCACGAAGATGTATTTTGGTCTTATCAAGTGTTCGGGAAAGTAAGAAAAACTTCTGTTATTGTTGATTCGTTTTACTATTATGTACAGCGAGATAACAGTATTATGGGTTGTGGCTTTTCTGAAAAAAGGCTTGATGTTTTAGAGGCAAATCGCCAAAGATGCGATTATGTAAAAAGGTATTTTCCTGCATATTATGATGCTGCTATCAGCATTTATATGGGAACTTGTATGTATCAGATGCAATGTGCTTTGCATTCAAAAGTGGAAAAATATATCATTGATAATATAAAGGAAAATCTAAAATACAAAAATAAAGGTAATATTTTTAATTATGTTAAAGGAAAACAAGCTTTTTGGATGAAATTGTATCTTACATTTCCAAAATTAACTTGTTTATTAAGAAATTGCTTAAATGTAGGAATGTAGAATGAAAAAAGTAATATTAGTGTTTGGTACACGACCTGAAGCTATAAAAATGTGTCCGTTAGTCAATGAGCTGAAAAGCAGAAAAAATATAGTAACAAAAGTTTGCGTAACCGGACAGCACAGACAGATGCTTGATCAGGTGCTTGAAATCTTCAATGTTGTGCCGGATTATGATTTGTCTATAATGAAGGATAAGCAGACATTGTTTGATATAACAACCAATATTTTAAACAAAATCGAGGAAGTACTTGAGATTGAAAAACCTGATGTTGTGTTGGTTCACGGTGATACATCAACAACATTTGTTACGGCTCTTGCGTGTTTTTATATGCAGATTCCTGTCGGTCATGTTGAGGCAGGACTCAGAACATATAACATATATTCACCGTATCCCGAGGAATTTAACAGACAGGCTGTCGGCATAGTGGCAAGCTATAATTTTGCTCCTACAGAAATGTCAAAGAACAATTTAATTAACGAGGGCAAGAATCCCGACAATATATTTGTAACTGGTAATACTGCGATTGATGCCTTGAAAACCACAGTAAGATCTGATTATACACACCCTGAACTCGAATGGGCATCTGACAGCAGATTGATTATGTTGACTGCTCACAGACGAGAAAATCTTGGTGTGCCGATGCATAATATGTTCAGAGCAATCAGAAAAATTGTCGATGAAACTCCTGATGTAAAGGTTATTTATCCGATTCATATGAATCCGGTTGTCAGAAAAGCTGCCGATGAGGAACTTGGGAATGATGACAGAATACATATCATAGAACCTCTTGATGTACTTGACTTTCATAATTTTCTTTCAAGAAGTTATCTTATATTGACAGACAGCGGCGGTATACAAGAGGAAGCTCCTTCCCTCGGTAAACCTGTTCTTGTTATGCGTGATACAACAGAAAGACCGGAAGGCATAAAAGCGGGTACTCTGAAATTAGTCGGTACGGACGAAACCATAATTTACAATGAGTTTAAAAAATTGCTCACAGACAGTGAAGAATACGAAAAAATGAGCAAAGCGTCAAATCCATACGGTGACGGCTTTGCGTGTAAAAGAATTGCTGATATATTGGAGAAGTAAGAATGATAAGAAAAATAATAAATAAATATATTTTTAAAAAATCAATTTATGATCAAGAATTACAATATTTGTTGGATAACGGTTTGACTTTGGGCAAAAATGTATCCAATTATAGTCCATATGCATTTGATTCTGAATATCCTTGGTTGATAGAGATTGGTGACGACACTATTATTTCTACTAATGTAAAAATATTAGCACATGATGCCTCAACAGGAAGGCCTGCAATACACTATTCAAAAGTAGGTAGGGTATCAATTGGGAAACGTTGTTTTATTGGATGTGGCAGTATAGTTTTATGTAATGTAAGGATAGGGGATAATTGCATTATAGGTGCAGGTAGTGTTGTTTCAAAAAATATTCCTGATAATTCCGTTGCAGCAGGTAATCCGGCAAAGGTTGTTTGTACAGTTGAGGAATTTAGAGCTAAATATTATGAAAATCTTAGCAAAGTACCTGTATTTGAAAAAACTTGGAACGAGTGGCCTAATGCTACTTTACAAGAAAAAATTGAAATGAAAGAAAAATTAAAAGATACATTTGGATACATAAAATAGTAGGAGTGAAAATATTGCCTTTAGTAAGTATTGTGGTGCCTATTTATAAAGTTGAAAATGTTTTGCATTACTGTATTGACAGCATTTTAAATCAAACATATAAAGATTTTGAGCTTATCCTTGTTGATGACGGTTCGCCTGACAACAGCGGAAAAATTTGTGATGAATATGCCAAAAAAGATAATCGAATAAAAGTTATACATAAAGAAAACGGTGGCGTGTCTTCGGCAAGAAACTGTGGTATTGATGCTGCAAATAGTAAATATATATGCTTTGTTGACAGCGATGATTATCCATGTATAAATTATTTGCTTGATATGGTTAATATGTGTACAAAATTTGATGGATGTGACTTGCTACTGGGCGGATTTAATGTTGTATCCGATTATAAATCAAACATAGAAAAAAAGGTATTATTTACCGAAGATCATAACTATTCTTGTGTTTCAAGGCTGGATTTTGTAAGGATGTATGAGAAATGGGTAATTCAAATGCCATGGAACAAGCTTTATAAATTAAAGATAATTCAGACAAGTAAAATTCGCTTCGATGAGAATTTTAGTCTTGGTGAAGACGTACTTTTTAATATTGACTATTTGATTAATTCTAATGGTAATATTGCGATACTTAACAAACCTATTTATAATTATACAAGAACCGGAATTGAGTCATTGGACAATAAATATTATCCTGACTTAAAATCCATATATGATAGCATATATGAACGAATATTTGAATTTTGTGACGAGTTTAATTTATCAAACACTGATATTCAGTATATGTACGCATCCTATTTTTATTCGATAGAAAATGTTTTAAAAAATACTTTTTCTGAAAAGAATAAAGCAGGTGTTAGTTTAAAGTATAGATATAATAACGAAATTCTTAGAAGTAAACAATTTAAGAACATCTTAAAACGAAGCAAAAAATTTGTTAATTGGAAATTAAGACTGATATACAGTATGAGAAACTATAGAATAGTTAATATATGTAACTCGATTATGAACAGGTTGCATTAAAAAATGAATTTGGGTGGTAGTATGAATTTTGTTAAACAGCATAAAAACACAATTTTTTCTTTTAGTATAAATGCAGTAATATTTATTTTGTTTTTACTTTTTTCTTCGTTTCATTATGATATGGCCGATACTATGGTTTTTTCCGAACATATTGCCTCAGGCGATAATTATATAATATTTACAAATTATTTATTATGCTGGTTGGCAGGAGTTTTACAAAAGTTAATTTATCCAGTAAATGCATACGTGTTAATCGAATTGATTGTATCTTTTATAGCATTTTGTGCGATTACGTATGTTCTAACTGACAAATCCAATTCTTTTTGTTCGGGTTGTACAACCATTGTTTTATATGCATTTTTTGGTGTTAATCACTATGCTACCGCTTCTTTCACACTAACTGCTGCGTTATTATCTGTTTCAGGGTTATTTTGTCTTTTCCATTTTGTAATGAAGGACAAGAGCATTATTGGAATTATAGTGGGAATAGTTTTATCTGTATTCGGTTCTATGTATAGATTTAATGTATTTATTACAGTGTTTTTTATTTTCGGTCTGTATTACATAGTATATAATTTGGTTATTTCCAAGTCTAAATTTTCATTAAAGATGAAGAAAATCTTCAACTTAAAATTTATTGTTGCATTTATATTACTGATAACTTGTGCTTTTTCATGTAAAGCTATAAGTTCTTTTGTTTACAATTCTCCTGAAATGCAGTACTATTCTGAGTACACATCAGCAAGATCAAAAGTGTATGATTATTATATTCCCACGTATTCAGAAGCAAAGTCTGATTATGACAAAATTGGTGTTTCTGAAAATGACCTTGTGATGTTACAAAAACTTTATATGGATGATGAAGGAGCTTTTTCTATTGAAAAATTAAAAAGTATTGATCAGGTTAAATCTAAATATTATAAGTCGATATCTTTGTTTACGACTGTAAAAAATATGGTAATGATTGAAGGTCTTGACGCATTGTTTGGATTTAATGACAAAGGAATGCTAATTTGGATTTTTGCAATCGCTTTGATTATTTTGCTAATCACTATGAAAAAGCGCTACTATTTCATTCCACTCGTATTGTTATTTGGTGTTGGTGTTATATATCTTTACCTGTGGATAATACAACGATGTGTTTATAGAGTTGTGTATGGTCCGGTGTTCGCAGCCGTTTTATGTATGATATACTCAATAAATGTTAAGGACATTCGTGAGTGGGTAAAAAAGTTTTACAACAAAATGTATTCGAATATTACAATGGAAAAGAGAGTTTATGTGGGTTTCCTTGCTTTTGTACTGTTTTTTTCTGCCGTAGTATTACCAATAAGCTTTCATGGTAATTTATATATTGAAGGTGCTTCAAGCCATCCTGACGGTTACGATGAGATGATATCATATATAAAATCGAATCCGGACAAAAAGTTTGAATTTTCAAAAGTTAGTATGCCAACTGTTAAAAATCAGTATGAAAACCCATTGATAATTAATATCCCTAACAGTTATAAAAATACGATAACATTTGATGGAACATATTATCGAGATATAAGCAGTAATAAAGCTATAAAGGATTTTGGTGCTAACAACCTTTATAGAAATCTTATCAATAATAATAATGTGTATTTTGTGGATTTGAAACAGTCATCCGATATGAAATACTTTGAAATATATTTGAATGAACATTATTCAAAAGACAACACAATTAAAATGATTCCTGTTAAAACAATAGGTTCATATACTTTTTATTCAGTAAAAACAGATAGCTGAGAGGTTAAAAATGATTTCGTTTAATGTACCGCCGTATATCGGCAAAGAGGACAAGTATATAAAACAGGCAATTGACAGTCGCAAAATTTGCGGTGACGGTCAGTTTACAAAGAAGTGCAATGAAAAGTTTGAAGAAATTACGGGCGCTAAAAAGGTACTTATGACAACTTCGGGTACTTCTGCACTTGAAATGGCGGCATTGCTCGCTGATATTAAGTCGGGTGATGAGGTTATTATGCCTTCTTACACCTTTGTTTCAACTGCAAACGCTTTTGTTTTAAGAGGTGCAACTATCGTATTTGTTGATATAAGACCTGATACAATGAATATTGATGAAAATCTTATTGAAGATGCGATTAATGAAAAAACAAAGGCTATTGTTCCTGTTCATTACGGTGGCGTTGCCTGTGAGATGGATGCAATCTGCGATATCGCCAAAAGACACAACCTTGTTGTTGTTGAAGATGCCGCACAGGGTGTTATGAGCTTTTATAAAGGAAGAGCACTCGGTTCGATCGGAGATTTTGGCTGTTACAGTTTTCATGAAACAAAGAATTACAGCATGGGTGAGGGCGGAGCTGTCCTCGTAAATCATGAGAAAAATGTTGAAAGAGCGGAGATTATCCGTGAAAAAGGAACTAACAGAACTAAATTTTTCAGAGGTCAGGTAGACAAATACACATGGATTGACTTGGGCTCATCATATCTACAGAGCGAACTTAATTGTGCTTACCTCTATGCACAGATTGAAAATCCTGATATAATTAATAATGACAGACTTCAGTCATGGAATACATACTATGAACTTCTTACGCCTTTGAAAGAGAAAGGTTGTATAGATTTACCGGTTGTTCCCGAGGGTTGTGTTCATAATGCCCATATGTTTTACATAAAAACAAAGGATATTGAGGAGCGTTCAAAACTTATTGCTTTTCTGAAAGAAAACGGAATAGGTGCTGTATTCCATTATATCCCCCTCCATTCATCTCCGGCAGGTCAGCAATTTGGCAGATTCCATGGTGAGGATAAATATACAACAAAAGAAAGCGAACGACTTTTAAGACTTCCAATGTATTACGGACTTGAGAAAAAAGATATTGAGTATGTTGTAAGTAAAATAAAAGAGTTTTACATATAACTTAAATGAGATGATTCTATGAAAAAACTTGTAATAATCGGTGCGAACGATTTTCAAAATCAGTTGATTTTGAAAGCGAAGTCACTTGGATACGAAACCCATGTATTTGCGTGGGAGGATGGTGCTGTCGGAAAAGATAATGCTGATTATTTTTATCCTATCAGCATAATTGAAAAAGATAAAATACTGGAAAAATGCAAGGAGATTAAGCCGGACGGTGTATGCTCAATTGCCTCTGACCTTGCCTCAATAACAGTAAATTATGTTGCAGAAAAGCTTGGTTTGCCTTGTAATCAGACTAAATACGCAAATATACAGACTAATAAGTATGCAATGCGTAAAGCACTTCTTGACGCAGGTTTACCGTGTCCGAAATTTGTGTTAGCTGATGAAAGTTTTGATGTCAGAGAATTGCATGATTTCTCATTCCCGATTATAGTTAAACCAACTGACCGCTCAGGCAGTCGTAATATTATGAAGCTTGAAAGCACAAGTGGTGTTATGAAAGCAGTTACAGAAGCGTGTCAGACATCATTTGAGCATAAGGCAATTATTGAGGAATATATTGAGGGTAACGAGTACAGTATGGAAACTATTTCATACAAAGGTGAACATCACTATCTTGCTACAACGAAGAAGTTCACAACGGGTGCTCCTCATTTTATCGAAACCGGTCATTGTCAGCCATCTGATCTTTCTCAAGATGTTTTGGAAAAAGCTAAAAATCATATTATTAAGGCGCTATCTGCCTTGCACATTGAAAATAGTGCGGGACATTCAGAATTTAAAGTCGACAAAGACGGCAATATTCGTATTATCGAGATAGGTGCAAGAATGGGTGGAGATTGCATAGGTTCAGATCTTGTGTATCTATCAACTGGCAATGATTTTATGAAAATGGTTATAGATGTTGCTTGTGGTAACAAACCTGATTTAGCAGAAAATCCTACAAATAATAGTGTATCTATCAAATTCCTGTTTACCGAGCAGGATATTAAAGATATGAATGATTTTAAAGAATACAATCCCGATAAAGTCTATCGTGTCAGTGACCTTGAACTTGAAAACTTGGGTAACACGATAGACAGTTCATCAAGATTGGGGTATTATATTGTAAAGTAAGCAGGTGTGATTATGAAAAAAATAATGATATTAGGTGCAGGCAGAGGACAGGTTCAACTCATAAAAACCGCTAAAAAGCTTGGATATCATACTATTGTTGCGAGTATAAATGGCAATTATCCCGGTTTCGCATTTGCTGATGAGGTTTGTTATGTTGATATTTCAAAGCCTGATGAAGTCCTTAAGCAGGCTCAAAGTCTAAAAATCGACGGAATTGCTACTGCATGTCTTGAGACAGGAATTTCTGCACTTGGTTATGTTTGTGAGAAGATGAACTTGCCCGGACTTAACTCACATTCGGCTGAATTATCAGGTAATAAACTATTGATGAAAGAGGCATTCTTTAAGAACAATGTTTCAACTGCCAAATATAAGGTTCTTAAAAGTGAAGATGATTTGCGTGATGTTGAAAATGAATTTGAGTTTCCTGTAATTATTAAAGCTGTTGATTTACAGGGAAGTCGTGGTATAAATGTTGTTAGGGATGAATCAAATTTACTTAAATGTTATGAAGATACGATGAGCGAAACTCATCAGGATTTCTGTATTGTTGAGGAATTTATTGATGGTCACAAATTTAGTTGTCAGGCATTTGTTGTTAATCGTAAAATTTTGTTTACACAATGTTATGGGGATGTAACATATTTTTCAAAAACAGTAATTGCCATAGGTCATTATGTTCCATTGTGCGTAAATTCTGAAATATTGCGACAGAGCAAAAATGAAGTTGAGAAAGCAATCAATGTCATAGGATTTGATAATTGTGTTGTTAATGTAGATTTGATAGAAAAAAACAATAAAGTGTATATTATTGAACTTACCGGTAGAATCGGTGCAAACTGCCTTCCGGAGCTTACTTCTATCTACTATGGTGTTGATATTTACAAAATGATAGTAGAAACTGCAATGGGGAAAGATATGACACATTATTTTGACTCACATGCTTCGTGTAAAAAAATACCGTGCTATGCAAAAATGCTTTATTCTGAAAAATCGGGTACTTTAAAATATATAATAAACAACAATGATAAGAATGAAAATATTGTTGAAATTACATATTTTGTTGAACACGGTGATGAGATTCATAAATTTGAAAATGCAAAAGATTATACAGGTCAGGTTATTGTGAAGGGGAATTCTCTTGACGAGTGTGAAAACTTTATAAATGAAGTTGCAAATCGTATTGAGTTTGTTTTGGAGTGAATATGGAAAATAGTTTTGTACATGAAAGTTCAAATGATACTTTGATTTCTGAATAATGTTCCAAATATTGAAATAAAAAATTTTAGTGTTAAGTGAGTGTGAAAGATAATGTTGATTTCAATAGCAATTCCGTGTTACAAATCTTCAAAAATGATTGAGAAGGTTGTAACTGAAATTAAAGAATGTTTTTTAAAAAGACCAAATTATGATTATCAAATAATTTTAGTAAACGACTATCCGTTTGATTCAACATTTGATGTGATAAAAACACTATGTGAGAATGATAAGAAAATCATAGGTGTTAATTTATCAAAAAATTATGGACAAACATCAGCTAAGATGGCGGCAATAAATTATTGCAAAGGTGATGTTCTTGTTTTTATGGATGATGACGGTCAACACCCTGCAGAACATATTTTTACCCTTGCTGATAAGGTGTTAGAGGGTTATGATTCGGTTTATGCATATTTTTCACATAAAAAGCATAGTAAATTTAAGCAAATTACAAGTAACATGAACTCAAAAATATTGGAACTTAATGGTTCAAAACCAAAGGGTGTTCATATTTCGAGCTTTTATGCTATCAGTAGATTTGCGGTAGATTCATATAAAGTATATAAAAGCCCATTTCCATCGATGGATGGATTTCTTAACAGCATAGCAGGCAGAAGTACAGAGGTTGAATTACCCCACAGAGAAAGACTTGAAGGTAAATCAAACTATACATTAAAAAAATTGCTTAAACTATGGTTGACAGGTTTTACAAACTTTTCTATTTTGCCATTAAGGGTGATTGCTGCAATTGGTTTTTTTGTTGCATTAGTAGGATTTATTACAGGTATAGTTGTGATTATTCAAAAACTATGTATTCCTATGATGAATGCAGGATATGCTTCGACAATTTCGGTGATATTGTTTCTTGGAGGATTGATACTTTTTGCACTTGGATTTATCGGAGAATATATAGGAAGAATATATATGACTGTTAGTAATCTGCAACAATACAGAGTAAGAGAAGTTATAAATGCCGATGTTGATTGTGAGTGAGTATAATTAGCGATGACGGATAACAAGATGAATAAAAAATCTAAATTAAAATATTATATTCTACTTCATGTACTGCTTGTCGTAAGTTCCTTGAGTGGAGTTTGTACCAAACTGGCAGGTCAGCATAAATTCCTTTCATTTTGGTTCATATTTTTTTATGGACTTGTGATTTTGAATCTCGGAATTTATGCAATTGTTTGGCAACAGATTATAAAAAAGTTGCCGTTGAATACTGCATATTCAAACAAGGCAATAACAATAGTATGGGGAATATTGTGGGGTTTTGTATTCTTTCAAGAACAGATAAAATGGAATATGCTCCTTGGTGCGGCAATCGTAATTTTGGGTGTAATTGTGGTGGTGAGAGCTGATGAATGAGAAAATTTTGTTTTCTTTGATTTTTCTGTTTGGTGTTTTTATTTCCTCAGTATCCCAGATTATTCTCAAAAAAAGTGCCAATAATACCTATGACCATTGGATAAAGGAATATCTTAATCCGAGAGTAATATTTGCATATATAATTTTCTTCGGAGCAACTCTTTGTTCCGTGTGGGCGTACACTGTAATCCCGCTTTCACTTGGTCCGATTCTTGAATCGGCAGGTTATATTTTTGTTGCATTTTTAAGTTGGCTTTTCCTAAAAGAAAAAATCAACAAGCAAAAGCTTATCGGACTTTCTATTATAATATTAGGAATTATAATATATTCATTTTAATTAGAGTTTTGTGGTTTTGTAAAAATTATAATCTTAGCAGATAAATCAGAATTATACTTGATGTAAATAATTATTGATTTTTTATTGTGTTTGTAAGTTAGCTATGTTTAAGAAAATTAGCAATATAAACCAAATAGTTTACTTTTGCTGATAATATGAGTTGTTATTTATTCAATAAATTTATCCGAGCTTTAAGGAGGGGACATTTTTGCATCCCATAAAATCAATAGAAGCGAGAACTCAATCGTATGTTCTTAATCATTTTGAAAAAAGTAAATATGCAAAGAGATTAAGAATGTTAAAAGATATTCATTTGGGTGAAATGTGTTTTATAATAGGCAATGGTCCAAGCTTATCTGCCGATGATCTTGAAGTATTGCATAAGAATAATGTTTTGTCCTTTGGTTTTAACAGAATATTTTTAATGTTTGATAAAACAAATTGGAGACCTGATTTTTATGTGTCACAGGATGAAAAGATGCTTTTTAATTGTCAAGAGGATGTTAATAAATTAGAGATAAGTGCTAAGTTTATACCTCTTATTAATAAGTACTTTCATAATATTGATATCAAGGATGCTCTATACTTTAATGTGCGTTCCTCAATACAGGGAGTACCTGTTTTTTCAGACAGTGTGGATTCCTACATAGGTAATTCAAATACAGTGGCATTTTCAGCTGCACAAATTGCCGCCTATATGGGATTTAAAAAAATATACCTTTTAGGTGTCGATCATAATTTTGCTGTTTATAAAAACGATAAAGGTGAAATTATTAACAATAAAAGTGTTAAAGATTATTTTACTGATGAGTATAACAAAGACAAAGAAAATCTATATATACCGAATTTAGATGCAAGCACGAGAGCTTTTATTTCAATGAAAAAATATTGTGATGAACACGGTATAGAAGTGTATAATGCTACCCGTGGCGGAAAACTTGAAGTTTTCCCGAGAGTAGATTTTGATATGATTTTTTAAGCTTAATGAGGTTGTAAATGGATAAAAATAAAAGTCAGTTAAAAATAGGTGTAATATTAAACTATATAAATTTATTGTTAGGAAACTTGATCCCTGTTTTTTATACGCCTGTAATGTTGCAATTGTTGGGACAAAGTGAATACGGATTGTATAAGTTGTCAAGTAATATAACAAGTTATCTTTCTCTGATTTCTCTTGGTTTAGGTTCCGCTATTACACGTTATCTGATTAAGGCTCGTGAAGAGGATGGAAAGGAAGCCGAAGAAAAAATGTTAGGCTTATTTTCTCGAATCTTTCAGGTTATAGCAATTGTAACATTTGTGGTTGGCGTAATTCTCAGTTTAATTTTGGGACTATGGTATAGTGCTTCATTGACATCATCAGAATTAATAACAATGAGAGTACTTGTTTTTATTTTATCTTTAAATACTGCACTTAACTTTTTAATGACACCGCAGATATCTGTTGTAACTGCGCATGAGAAATTTATTTTCCTTCAGTTTATGAATATTGGTACAACATGCATTATGCCGATACTTAATTTAGTTGTACTTTTCTTTGGATTTGCATCAATCGGCATGGCAGTTTCAAGCTTAATTCTTAATGTAATAATTAGAATTTTTTACTACATATACATGACCAAGAACTTAGGCCTAAAAGCCATATATTCTAAGCCGTCTGCAGGTGTTTTAAAAGAAATATTATCATTTTCGTTTTGGATATTTGTTGCGAATGTTGTCGGTCAGTTGTATAATTCAACTGATGTTGTAATGATAGGAGCTATACCCGCCTTGGCTACTGTGGGGGTAGCAGTTTATAATGTTGGCGGTGTATTCAACGGAATGGTATTTAGTTTGACCACAGCAGTTCCTAATTTATTGGCACCTAAAACTCAAAAAATGGTTTTTTCAGGTGCTACAAACGATGAATTGACGGATTTGGCAATAAGAATGGGTCGAATTCAATGTTACATAATTACACTGTTAGTAACCGGATTTATTTCTTTTGGACAACCGTTTATTAGTTTTTATGTTGGCTCAGGCTATAAAGATGCGTATTGGGTAGCGGTGTTAATGATGATACCAAATATGATTCCGCTTGTACAGAGCATATGTTTGAGCATTATTATTGCACAAAACAAGCATCGGTTTCGATCTATAGTATACCTTGGTATAGCTATAGGAAATGTAATCGGAACTTGGTTTTTAATGCATATTATGGGTATCATAGGTGCGGCTTTAATGACCGGTATAGCTTTGATTATCGGTCAGGGATTTGTTATGAATTGGTATTATTGGAAGAAAACTGGTTTAGACATGATCCGATTTTGGAAAAGTGTGGGAAAAATTTATGTTTTACCGATTATAATGTGTTGCATAACTTTAGTTGTCTCTCATTTTATTAATTTCTATAATATTTTTGCTTTATTAGTAGGCATAATAATTTATACTGTCTTATATGTCATTCTTAATTGGCTTTTTATTATGAATGATTATGAAAAGAATATTTTTAGGAATCTTGGTTGTGTGCTTGGCTATTGGTATGAAGGCGCAAGAAGTGTTTTCACCTGATAGAAAAATTAATGTGCGGTTCTTCTTGCCAGAAGAAAAATCATCAGACAGTCAGAGGATATATCCTGAGGGAACTCCTTATTATGAAGTTTTATATGATAACCATCCGTTTTTACTCCCATCACGTATGGGGTTCGATTTGCTTGGAACGGCTGAAATGAAACATTATTTTAAAATTTCGAATATTGAGTATACAGAACATAATTCTGTTTGGAGGCCATGTTACGGTGAGAAGCAGGAATATCCGGACAAATATAATGAGATGAAAGTCATATTGGAAGAAGCATTGTATCCATATCGGAAATTGCATGTCATTTTTCGTGCTTACAATGAGGGAATTGCTTTTAGATATGAGCTACCTTATCAGAATGGTTTTGAAAAAGTGGTGATTGATAAGGAATTCACCGAATTTGCTTTCCCCAAAAACACTTCGGTATGGGAGTCTCATGGACATGAAGGTAAATATTATAAAGTATATCCTTTTGAGGTGAAAGCGGATTGTGAACTTCCTTTGACATGTCAAACTCCGCAGGGAGTTTATGGGGCTATAATGGAGGCTGGAAACAACCATTATCCACGCGCTTATGTGGAGGCTCCTTATAGGAGGGAAAATGTTTTACGCATTTCTTTGCGGGGGGAAGCTAAGAGTGAGCGAGGGATGGTCACTGCTTGGCGTGTTATAAGTTTGGCTGACGAGCCGG
>OIZX01000920.1_pt1 | contig 17278 bp, 10 predicted proteins | sample 1588621 | NCBI WGS metagenome assembly OIZX01 (sample SAMN03283276) | human gut metagenome | biome: human-associated habitat; material: feces | host: Homo sapiens | place: Peru | collected 2012
GGAGAAGTTGAAATCGCGGATGAGAAGATCATCTTGGACCCCGGTGTGGGCTTCGGCAAGACCTATGAGAACAATCTGGAGATCATCAACTGTCTGGAAGAACTGAATATGTTCGGTTATCCGTTGCTTTTAGGATGCAGCCGCAAATCCGTGATCGGACTGACACTGGATCTGCCGGTGACAGAGAGAGTAGAGGGGACGCTTGTGACCACCATGTTCGGTGTGCAGAAGGGATGCATGTTCGTCCGTGTGCATGATGTGAAGGAAAATGTCCGCACCATTAAAATGTGTGAGGCCATTTTAAACAGTAGCAAATGATATTTTGCGAAGAAGCGTTGGGAAAGGCGGAGTCGGCAAATGAAAAAAGGCACTTATGAGGACCAGATCCGTATCGAAGAATTGGAAGTATACGCGCATCACGGCGTATATCCGGAAGAAAATGAAAAAGGACAGCATTTTTATGTGAATGCCACGTTATATACGAATACCCGTCCGGCAGGACTGGCGGATGACTTAAGTCTCTCCACCAATTACGGAGAGGTCTGTCAGTTTATCACGGAGTTCATGCAGCAGCATACTTTTCAACTGATCGAAACGGTGGCGGAGCGGACTGCTTACGAAGTATTACAGCATTTTCCGCTGGTACAGGGACTGGATCTGGAAATCCGCAAGCCCGAGGCTCCGATCCCATTAGCTTTTGGCAGTGTATCTGTGGCGATTCACAGGGAATGGCATGAAGCCTATATTGCCGTGGGTTCCAATATGGGAGACAGCAGAGAGCATATCGCGCAGGCTTTGGGACAGCTTCAGAAGAACAAAGACATCAGAGTGGAAAAGGTGTCGGAGCTGTTGGAGACACTGCCTTATGGCGTCGTAGAGCAGGATAATTTCGTAAATGGAATGTTTGAGATCCGGACGCTGCTTGCACCGGAAGAATTATTACAGGAGCTGCACCGTATTGAGCAGATGGAAGGAAGAGAACGTAAGCTTCACTGGGGGCCACGGACACTGGATCTGGATATTATCTTCTATGATGATCTGGTGTATGCTTCCGAGGATCTGGTGATTCCGCATATAGATATGGAGAATCGTTATTTTGTACTGAAGCCTTTGAGTGAGCTGGCACCGAATTTCCGTCATCCCATTACGCATAAGACCGTAACACAGATGTTGTCGGAGCTCCCTGGGGATCTTACGGAAGGAAACGAAGCGTAAAACGGGCACAGAGACCGATGAACAGACCGGTCACCAGACCGCTTAACAGTAAAAACGGCAGATAGACCAGCACAGCGGGAACAGAAGTCAGTAAAAACGCAACACCGATCTGCCCCAGATTATGAAAAACAGCTCCGGTCATACTTGCAAGGAACAGATAATGTCCATGCAACAGCCGTTGCACAAATACCATTGCCAGCAGGCACAGGAGACCGCCGGAGAGACTGTACAGGAGACTGATGGCCTGACCGAAGAACAGGGTCGCTAAAAGAATCCGCACCAGAAGCACGAAAAAAGCATCTTTTGTGGAATATTTCCATAGAACAACAAGTGTTATTATATTGGCAAGCCCCAGCTTAACGCCGGGGATCGGAACAATGGGGGGCAGAGCACTTTCCACGGCATACAGCGCCAGCGCAATGGCAGACAGCAGGGAAAGCGTCGTCAGTTTTTTGGTAGCTAAGGGTGGTTTCATAATCATCTCCGTATCATCTCCGTGTTTTTGCAATTCATAAACGCGGTGCAGGCAAAAGGATCTTCTATCAATAGGTCACGCCGTCCGGGACGAGCGTCGTGTCATCCAAACAGGCAGCCTCTTCCCTGACCCGGATCACCAGCCGGTTAGGCAGACAGGTGATGGGAAGCAGTGAGGTGCTGATAAATCCCTGATGCACACAGATCTGATCCGGACAATTGGCAGAGATAATGGCGATGCTGCCCGGACGGACGCAGACGGTGTTCGAGGCGCCACCCTCTCCCGGAACTTCAAAGGTATATTCGTCAGTCACTGTGTCCAGACGGATGGTCTCAAGTAATTCACCGCTTTGATAAATGTCAGCATAGAGCGCCTGACCGTTTCCGGTGGAACTGTGGGAGACCGCATAGATCCGGATTCCGCAAAGGATGGCTATTACAAGCAGAACTGCTGCAAGGAGAACTGCTTTTTTTCGATCATTTATGGAAGCATTCATAGGAATAAGGAACTCCTTTCGATGAGAACAGTATAGCAAAAGGAATGTAAAAAATGAAGAAGTATTTGAAAATGCCGTGGGCGGTGCGCCTGGCAACGCTTTTTGCAATGATCCCGGCGCTTTTTCTGGGAGGCTGCGGACAGCAGACCGAATGCGAAAAAAGCATAGATACCGCCATGGGAACCGTGATCTCCCAGACCGTTTACGTGACCGGAAATTCCCCGACTGCAACGAACGGAAAAACAGATGAAAAGGTAACGGACGTTGTTTTGCAGAAACTAAACGACCTGGAACAACAGGAACTTTCCTGGCGGTTGGATAGTGCGGAAGTGGCGAAGATCAATGCAACTGCCGGAAAGGGACCGATACAGGTCTCCACAGCGATGGCAGGCTGGCTGAAACGATGCCTGCAGATCTCGGAACAGACAGGTGGGGCTTTCGATGTGAGCATCGGTAAGCTCAGCCGACTGTGGGACATTGATACCTGGGCGGCAGCAGATGACCCGCAGGACTATGAACTTCCGGAGCTGGAGGAAATAGAACAGGCATGCGCTTTGGCAGGCTGGAAGCAGATGATATTGGAACAGCGGACGAACAGTACAGTGGTGAGTATTCCGGCGGGAATGCAGTTGGACCTCGGAGCAGTGGGAAAAGGGGTGGCACTGGATGAGATCCGGAAGATCCTGGAGGAATATCCGGAGGTAAGCGGAGCCGTGATCTCTGTGGGAGGCAGCATTTTAACCTACGGAAATAAGCCGGAGGGCGGCACCTGGCAGATTGCGGTGACAGATCCGCTGGAGCCTTCGCAAAGTGTAGGAGTGCTGACGCTGGATGGCGGGTACTGTGTATCCACTTCTGGAGATTATGAGCGGTACGTGGAAGTGGATGGTGTCAGATATCATCATATATTGAATCCCCGGACCGGCTCCCCAGCGCGCAGCGATGTGGCGGGAGTTACCATCGTGACAAAGGACGGATTTTTAAGTGATGCCCTGTCTACTGCCTGCTTTGTATTAGGATCGGAGGAAGGACAGAAACTCCTGGAAAAATACGATGCGGAAGGACTGTTCATCGACCATGCGGGGACGATTACCATGACAGAGGGGATGCAGCAATATTTCCATTTGTCGAATTCTCAGAAATAGTGTATAGTAAATATAGTTAACCGTAGATAACAGCAGGTGCGGCAGGCATCCGCTGATACAGCAATGATAATGGAGATTACGATGGAAGAGAAGAATAGTTATCTCTCCGCTGATCCGGAGACCATAAGACAGATTGATGAGAAGATGCCGCCGGAAGAGGAACTTCAGGATCTGGCAGAGTTTTTCAAAGTGTTTGGAGATGCAACGAGATTAAAAATTTTGTCGGTACTGTTGTGCTCTGAGATGTGTGTGTATGATATTGCCACGCTGCTGGGCATGTCCCAGTCTGCTATTTCTCATCAGCTGCGGGTATTGAAGCAGATGGATCTGGTGAAAAACCGCAGAGATGGCAAGACGATTTTTTATGCGTTGGCAGATGACCATATCATCACGATCCTGAATCAGGGTCTGAATCATATCGAAGAAGGCTGAAAATAATTTGCAACAGGAACGAAAAATAAGAGCCGCAGGCGGAATGTCTGCGGCTCTTGCTGCCTGTCATTATTTTTTCAATGCATCCAGTGCTGCCTGTCTGGCTGCATCAAATTCGCTGTAGCTCTGACTGCCCAAAGGGGAGTGATACCAGGTGGAAGTCTCTCCGAACGTCTGGAAATAAACATACTGGGAAGTCATATGGATGGCAGTATAATTGCCCTCTGCAATGACCCGGGAATCACTGCCATCATCCCGCATGCATTTCAGGCATGCCTCTTCGCCGTTCACCTGATAGTATACATAGCCGTATCCTACATTGAAGCAGTCGATCCGCTCTTCGGTCAGGACTTCCACCTCATTCCGTGAGAGGGAATAACGGCAGAGTCTGTAATTATTTTCCACATCCATATAGTAGATATAGTCACCCTGTGCAATAGGGTACCACAGATTGCCGTTCCATAGAGTGGAGATGCTGTCCGTCGAGGTATTTAGCGCATAGAGATAATGATTTTCCTGAGTACCGTTGTAATAGATGGTACCGTTCACGGCACAGGCGGGATTGATCTCGTAATCTGCCAGATCCGTTTTGTCAGATTTGTCGATTTTCATGCGGTAAAATAAAGGTCCGTTATCGCCTGAGGTCATGATGTAGAGGTTACTTCCCACCAACTGGGCGGAAACGATGGGATCTCTGGTAAGTCCGGTCACATCCGTACCGTTTAATTTACAGCGGTTAAAGGAACGAACGGTGCGCAGGGCACCGATACCGGCATCCCCGGAAGCTCCGGTCTGGTAGTAGTAAAGATATTTTCCCCCGGCCAGAATATTTTTCACGGAAGCATTGCCCAGTTTTTTGATATTCTGCTCCGAAGGATCCATGGAGTACAGGGTGTTACTGTCGTAAGCATTGGCAAAATACACCGTTCCGTCGTACTCACAGAAGTAACCGGAATTGTTCAGATTCCCGGCGGTATTGCCTACCGTCTCCGGGGGATTGTTGGGGATCCGGTCGCCCACGATGGCAAGTGCGCCAACGATGATCACGAACAGAAGAAAAGGAATTAAAATGAACAAGGCTTTTTTATCTTTCATGTGTTAACCTTCTTTCCAACCAAAATGGAATGTAAAGTTTGTGTAATATCTAATATTATACCGTGCTTCTTGCTTGCGAACAAGGTGAAATTGATATAGAATGTAACTATTCTGAATAGTTACATTTGAAATCAGCGGATTCCGAATGTTTGAGAATTGCGGGAGCTGCTTTGCAGCGGAACAATTCGCAGATATCAGTTAAGTTAAGGAGAACAGCATGGATTTATCACAGTTAAGACAACAGATCGACACCATTGACAGACAGATCGTAAATCTCTATGAGGAGCGCATGGATGTCAGCAGACAGGTGGCGGAATATAAAATAGAGACGGGGAAAAAAGTATTCGACAAGCAGCGTGAGCAGGAGAAGATCGCCGGTGTCAAGGCACTGACCCACAACGATTTCAACAGCCACGGCGTGGAAGAACTGTTTGAACAGATCATGTCCATGAGCCGGAAGCTTCAGTACCAGCTGTTAGCCGCCCACGGAAGTGAAGGAAGGCTTCCTTTTATCGGCGTGGAAGAACTGGAAACCGACTGTGCCAGAGTGGTCTACCAGGGAGCGGAGGGATCTTATTCCCAGGCTGCCATGCGCAGATTTTTCGGGGAAAATGTCAATGCCTTCCATGTGGAAACTTTCCGGGATGCCATGAGTGCCATTGATGAAGGCAGCGCAGATTTCGCGGTACTTCCCATTGAGAATTCCACCGCCGGAATCGTGAATGAGATCTATGATCTGTTGGTAGAATTCGAGAATTATATCGTAGGAGAGCAGGTCATTCCCATCGAGCATTGTCTGCTGGCACTGCCCGGGACGAAGATGGAAGAGATCAAAAGAGTTTATTCCCATCCCCAGTCCCTGATGCAGAGTGCCAGATATCTGGCGGAGCATGACTGGCAGCAGATCAGTATGCAGAACAACGCTTTCGCAGCGTTAAAAGTAGCGAAGGAAAAGGATAAAACCCAGGCAGCTATCGCCAGCGAATACGCGGGAGAGACCTACGGACTGGAAATTCTGGAAAAAGGGATCAATGATTCCGACAGCAATTCCACCCGTTTCATCATTGTGACGAACCAGAAGATCTTCCGTAAAAATGCCAACAAGATCAGTCTGTGCCTGGAGATTCCCCACGAGAGCGGATCCCTGTATCACATTCTGTCCCATTTTATTTACAACAATCTGAACATGACCAAGATCGAGAGCCGTCCCATTCCCGACCGGAACTGGGAGTATCGTTTCTTCATCGATTTTGAGGGGAACCTTGCGGACAGCGCAGTGAAAAACGCACTGCGGGGACTTCGGGAAGAAGCCCGCAGCATGAAGATCCTGGGCAATTACTAAGTATTACGAATACAAGCATCCGACGACCATTCGATAATCGTTACATGGCTCTGAACAGTTAAAACATAAGACAAGAAGGTTAGACATATGAGAGAAAAAGAACTGATCGTATATCGTGATTTTGAGGATGGGGAACTGCTGTATGATATGGCATTTCTCATGTCCCATTACGATGATGAATATTACAATACAGAGGACATGGCGGCACTGTTTTACGAGTGTATCCATGACCTGATCGACCTGGCGGGTAATTACGGATTTCATGGGAATCTGTGGCACTGTTACCTGGCAAATCTTTTGGTGAACAACGAGAACAGTTACAGCTGTGGCTGTGAGATCCGCGGAGAGATTGCCGGCTCCATCAACGATGCGGCGCTGCATGATATCTGCATTTTCAAGGAATTCTATGATTTTGATTTTGCTCCCATGATGGAGATACTTAAGGTACCGGAATTTTCCTTAATAGAAAATTATGCCAGCAGCATGCAGGAGAGCAAGGTTTATAATAAACGGATCTGCGCCAGAATCTGTGAGCTGGCGGAGAAGTTCTGCGCAGACGGAACCGCAGAAGATATGAAATCCACACTGACCCAGTTCTATAAAGAATACGGTGTCGGTAAATTTGGCCTGCACAAGTCTTTCCGTATCACCCATGATGAGGAAGGAGTACATATCGTTCCGATTTTAAATATTGCCCACGTGAAGCTGGATGATCTGGTAGGCTACGAGCTTCCCAAGAAAAAGCTGGTGGACAACACAGAGGCATTTGTGAATGGAAAAAAGGCCAACAACTGTCTGCTGTTTGGCGATGCGGGCACCGGTAAATCCTCAAGCATCAAAGCGATTGCCAATGAATATTATGACAGGGGACTGCGGATCATCGAAGTCTACAAGCATCAGTTCCAGGATCTGAATGCGGTCATCAGTCAGATCAAGAACCGCAATTATAAATTCATTATTTACATGGATGACCTAAGCTTTGAGGAATTTGAGATCGAGTACAAATACCTCAAGGCAGTCATCGAGGGCGGACTGGAGAAAAAGCCGGAGAATGTTCTGATCTATGCGACATCCAACCGCCGTCATCTCATCCGCGAAAATTACAGTGACAAGGAAGAGACCCGCGAGGATATGCACACCAGTGATACCGTACAGGAGAAGCTGTCGCTGGTATATCGTTTCGGCGTGACTATTTACTTCGGTGCTCCCAATAAAAAGGAATTCCAGAATATCGTAAAGACACTGGCGGAGCGTTATCATGTGGAGATGCCGGAAGAGGAACTTTTACTGGAGGCTAATAAATGGGAACTGTCCCACGGCGGATTGTCCGGAAGAAGTGCCCAGCAGTTCATTGATTACCTGTTAGGAAAGTGAGGAACCCTATGAGTGTAAAAACTTTCGCTGCCATCGATGTGGGCAGTTTCGAACTCACCATGAAAATATTTGATTTTTCGGGGAAAAATACCATGCGGGAGATCGACTGTATCCGTCAGAGAATCGATCTGGGATCGGATACCTATGCCAATGGGAAGATCAGCAATGAAAAAATGGATGATCTGTGTCATACCCTGAAAGAATTCGCACAGATCATGGAAGCTTATAAAGTGATCGCTTATAAGGCATACGGCACCAGTGCTATCCGTGAGACGGAGAATACCCTGATCCTGCAGGATCAGATTGAGCAGCGTACCGGCATCCGGGTAGAGATCTTAAGCAACTCCGAGCAGAGATTCCTGGATTACAAGTCGATTGCCTCCAAAGGGGAGACGTTCCGCAGGATCATCGAGGAGAAGACGGCGATTTTGGACATTGGAGGCGGAAGTATTCAGATCTCCCTGTTTGACAAGGATACTTTGGTATCGACCCAGAACTTACGCCTTGGTGTATTACGTTTACAGGAGCTGTTGAATCATCTGAATGCGGGCAGTACCCAGATGGAGCAGCTGGTGGACGAACTGGCTACGGCACAGCTGGATGATTATAAAAAGCTGTATCTTAAGGATCGTGAGATCAAAAATATCATTATCGTGGATGATTATCTGTCACCCTGGGCAGTGCGGAAGGCACATGAGCGGGGAGACGGAAATGCCATGGTGGACAGTAAGGCGTTTTACCAGCTGATGGAGGCACTTCGGACCAGAGGAACCACGGAGCTTGCAAAGCGGATGGATATTGCGGAGGAAAAAGTCCCTCTTGTGTATATCAGTGCGGTTCTGACCAAACGCATTGCCGAGCTGATGGGAGCGGCGCTGATCTGGGCACCGGGTGTCACATTGTGCGATGGTATCGCTTATGAATATGCGGAGCAGAATAAATTACTCCGGGGAGAGCATGATTTTGCGGAGGATATTATCGCCTGCGCAATGAATATCAGCAAACGCTACAACGGTAGTACCAGGAGAGCGGATACCCTGGAACATATCACCACCACGATTTTTGACAGTATGAAAAAAGTCCACGGCATGGGACAGAGAGAGCGTTTGTATCTGCGCCTGGCTGCGATCTTGCATGACTGTGGAAAATATATCAGCATGATCAATATCGGAGAAGCGTCCTATGATATTATCATGGCGACGGAGATGATCGGACTTTCCCATATGGAGCGTGAGATCGTAGCTAATGTGGTGCGTTTTAATCACAGTAATTTCGTGTATTACGGGCAGGCACAGGATCGTCCCCAGGGATTGGATAAGGAGAGCTATTTAACGGTAGCGAAACTGACAGCTATATTGCGACTGGCAAACAGTCTGGACCGCAGCCACAAACAGAAAATGAAGGGTGTGAAGGCCGTACTGCAGGATAACGAACTGATCCTGAAAATAGATAGCCAGGAAGATATTACTCTGGAAAGAGGATTCTTCCAGACGAACACAGATTTTTTCAAAGAAGTATACAGCATCACACCGGTGATCCGGCAGAAGAAGAAATTTTAAGGGAGGCAGCAGGACGATATGGAAATCAATTTCAGTGATCCCAAGTATTATACCAACCGGGAACTCAGCTGGGTGCTTTTTGACCACAGAGTGTTGAATGAAGCCAGGGATAAAAACATCCCTCTGTTTGAACGGTTGAAATTTTTAAGCATTACAGCATCTAACCTGGATGAATTTTTCATGATCCGGGTGGCATCCTTAAAGGATATGGAAAATGCGGGCTATACCAAAAAGGATATCGCCGGCATGACTCCCACAGAGCAGCTAAAAGCACTGCATGTGGCGATCCATGAACTGGTGGATCTGCAATATTCCACTTATAACCGTTCCTTACTCCCTCTTTTGGAGAAAAACGGTCTGCATATCATCAGAGAGCATGAACAGCTGACAGCGGAGGAAGCTGTGTATGTGGATCAGTATTTTCAGGAAAATGTGTATCCCGTATTGACCCCCATGGCAGTGGATTCTTCCAGACCGTTTCCTCTGATCCGCAACAAGTCTCTGAACATCGGAGCCATGGTGCGGAAGAAAAACAGCGACGAGGAACTGGAATTCGCCACCGTACAGGTACCCAGCGTCTTAAGCCGTGTAGTGCGGATCCCATCCAAGGGCAAGACCTGCAAGATCATTCTGTTAGAAGAGATCATCGAACGGAACATGGATAAACTGTTCCTGAATTATGATATTGTCTGTGCCCATCCTTTCCGGATCATGCGTAATGCGGACTTAAGCATTGACGAGGATGAGGCAGCAGATCTGTTAAAAGAGATCGAGAAGCAGTTAAAGAAGCGTCAGTGGGGCGAAGCCATCCGCCTGGAAGTGGAAAGCGGTATGGATAAACGGCTGCTGAAGATCATTAAAAAGGAACTCAACATTGAGACACAGAATATTTATGAGATCGACGGCCCCTTAGATCTGACGGTACTGATGAAAATCTACGGACTGGATGGTTTTGACCATTTAAAGACGCCGAAGTATGAACCTCAGCAGTCGCCGGCACTTCCCGCAGGCTGTAATATTTTCGAGGAGATCCGCAAGGGTGATATTCTGTTACATCATCCGTTCCAGAGCTTTACGCCGGTGGTGGATTTCATCCGTCAGGCGGCGAGAGACCCGGAAGTACTGGCCATCAAGCAGACGTTGTATCGTGTCAGCGGCAATTCTCCGATCATAGCGGCACTGGCACAGGCGGCGGAGAACGGTAAGCAGGTTACGGTTCTGGTGGAACTGAAAGCCCGTTTCGATGAAGAGAACAATATTGTCTGGGCGAGAATGCTGGAAAAGGCAGGCTGCCACGTTATTTACGGACTGGTGGGATTAAAGACCCATTCCAAGATCACACTTGTAGTTCGCAGAGAAGAGGACGGCATCCGCAGATACGTGCATCTGGGTACCGGTAACTATAATGATGCTACGGCAAAGCTGTATACGGATGTGGGAATGTTGACCTGTGCGGAACGCATCGGAGAGGATGCCACGGCAGTGTTCAACATGCTGTCCGGTTATTCCGAGCCGTTGTTCTGGAACAAACTGGCATTGGCACCGTTATGGCTGAAGGATAAGTTCCTGCATCTGATCGAGCGGGAGAAAAATTATGCGCTGGAGGGCAAGAATGCCCATATCATTGCGAAAATGAACTCTCTCTGCGACAAGGATATTATCCGTGCTCTGTATGAGGCAAGTGCGGCAGGCGTGAAGATCGAACTGATCGTTCGAGGTATCTGCTGCCTGAAGGTGGGTATCCCGGGTGTCAGCGAGAATATCAGTGTCCGCTCCATCGTCGGTAATTTCCTGGAGCACAGCCGCATTTTCTATTTTGCAAATGATGATCATTATGAGATCTACTGTGGAAGTGCCGACTGGATGCCCCGTAATCTGGAGCGTCGTGTGGAGATCCTCTTCCCGGTAGATCGCCCGGAGCTGAAGGAGGAATTGCTACATATCCTGAACAGTCAGCTGAAGGATAATGTGAAGGCTTCGATCTTACAGCCGGATGGCAGCTATGAGAAGCAGGACAAGAGAGGAAAGCAGCTGTTCAACTCCCAGGATGCTTTCTGCCTGGAGGCCATTCAAAAAGCAAAGGAGGCTGCGGGAGAGTCTGCCATCGAAAGCAGAACTTTTATCCCAGAGACACATCATGAATAAGAAGATCATACTGGCATCTGCCTCCCCCAGGAGGCGGGAGCTTCTGACACAGATCGGACTGGATTTCGATGTAGTGGTCAGCGAGACCGAGGAAAAGATCACATCCGCAGAGCCTGCGAAAGTGGTGGAAGAACTGTCAGCGCAGAAGGCGGAAGCGGTGTGGGAGAAACTTGCGGTAAGTGGTGTCTGTCAGGCTCCGGATAACAGTGCCGACCGAATGCATGAAGGCTGTGGTGTCTGCGATCCGGAACAGACAAGTGGAGAAGCTACTATAACAGATATCATTGTGCTGGGAGCCGATACCGTGGTCGCCTGCGACGGTAAGATCCTGGGTAAGCCTGCGGATACGGAAGCTGCGGCAGCCATGCTTACTATGCTGCAGGGCAGAGGACATGAGGTATACACAGGCGTGACGATCCTCTATGAGGAAAACGGTGAGAGGAAGACGCTGACTTTCCATGAGAAGACCACAGTGCATTTTTATCCTATGACCGATGCACAGATCCGGGAATATGTGGCTACCGGGGATCCGATGGACAAGGCGGGGGCCTATGGCATTCAAGGATTCTGCGCCAGATATATCCGCGGTATCGAAGGCGATTACAATAATGTGGTAGGGCTTCCCGTGGGAAGAGTCTATCAGGAACTGCATGGATTGCAGACAGTATAGTAAATTTACGTTATTAGTGAACGAATATCCTGCAAAGCAGGATGCTTGGTGCGATAGCACGAATTCGTGAGATTATATAATAAGTATCGGAAGAATGGAGCATTCATATGATAAAAGCAGCAATTTTTGACCTAGACGGAACCTTATCCGATTCTATCATGAGTATGAAATACAGTGGAGACAAGACTATGGCGGAATTCGGCTATGGCCCCTTCTCTGTACAGGATTATAAATATTTTGTGGGAGACGGTGCCGCCAATCTGGTAAAGCGGGCACTGATCAAGGGTGGCGATACGGAACTTACCCATTTTGAGGCAGCCTATGCCAGATACAGGGAGATCTTCCAGGCGAACTGTATGTATCAGGTGAAGCCCTATGAAGGAATCCCCAAGCTGCTGGAAGAGTTGAAAAAACGTGGTATGAAGATCGCGGTACTTTCCAACAAGCCCCACCATGCCACCTTGGATGTCATCGAGAGCCTGTTTGGCAAGGACTATTTTGATGTGGTGCAGGGACAGGTGGACGGCGTGCCCATCAAACCCGATCCCGCCGGAGTCTTCCGGATCTTAGACCGGTTCGGTCTCACCGCAGACGAAGTACTCTACATGGGAGATACCGCCACAGACATGAAGACCGGCAAGGCGGCAGGCGCCTTCACCGTAGGTGTCCTCTGGGGCTTCCGCGACCTGAAGATACTGAAACAGGACATCCCCAGCGAACCGGACAAGGTCGATCCCGCCATCTACGCCAAGCGGCTGGCGGTCTTTGCCAGGAGGGACGGCGTGATGGTGCTGCCCGTGGCAAGTGATGCGGCGCTGTCGGCGCTGAAGCTGATATACGGCGACCCCATTGGCTTCATCAACGGCGACTATGAGAGCAAAAACGGCACGGAATTCACCTTCACCGGCGGCGCGGCGATGCTCTCCCCCTCCGTCACCGCCACATGGCGCAGCGGCGGGAGTCTGGTCATCCACTGGGACGGTAGGGTAGAGCAAAGGGGCGTGCATCTGAGTGCGCCCAGCTTCAAGTTCTATCAGCCGAAGAGCGGTTCGGAGAGCGATTTGAAGATCAAGCTCACGAACAAGGGCTTCTCGTTTGACATTGACCCCACAAAGAACGAAGCCATCGTCTTTGTGGACATTCCCTACGCCAAGGTGAAGCTGGAGAGCGCCACGACCAACGGGGCGGGCGATCTGATCCTCGGCGGCGGGATCGGCTTCAAAACCGTCCTGGAGGGCGCGCAATTCAACATGGAAAAGCTGGGCTTCGGCCTGAATGAGAAAAAGGAGTTCAAGGTCAACGGTGTAAAGGCCACGGGCAGCTTCGACACCGCGAAGCTGATGGCGCTGGAGCTGGCGAAGGTGGAGGGCGAGGTCAACACCTTCAAGGGCGAGGAGCGCTACGCCTTCGAGCTGGAGCTGAACGCCTTCGACCTCTTCGAGACGGAGGCCAAGCTGGCGCTGGAGCGCAGCAAGAAGGACGGCTCGCTGATCCCCGATGAGCTGTGGTTCTACGTCAAGGCAAACCCCGGCATCCCCCTGATCCCGCCTGTTCCCATCGGACAGCTCAACGGCGGCGGCGCGGGCTTCAAGGATCTGGCGGCCACGGTGAACGGCGACTATTTCGCCATCCCGCCGCTGAAGCTGCGGGGCGCGCTGACGGGTACATACCTGCATCTGATCCAGGGTACGGGCAACGTGGTCCTCGGGCCGAGCGAGATATCCCTCAAGGCGACGGATGTGGGTCTTGTCGGTCTGGGCAAGTCCGGGAATATCATCGAGGAATTCGGCTACTCCCTCAAGCTCAACGGGCAAGTGCGCAATTACAAGGGGACGGACTACAAGGGCTTCTACCTCGTCGGGTCGAAGTTCCTCGCGCTCAACCTGCCGAATAATGAGATCAATGCCATCAAGCTGAGCTCCTCCATTGATGTGGGCGCCTTCGGCGGTGTGACCGCGGCGAAGGATCGGCTGTACCTCGGCGTGGGCGCCAACGCCATCGTCAAGGGCCGGGTGCAGGTCCCCGACGACATTCGTGTGATCGGCGGTATCGGCGTGGATGTCGGAAACATCAACCTCATTATCGGCGGGCAGACCACCGCTCCCATCCGGGGCGTCAGCGTCAGCGAGGGCATGAAGCAGGCGTTCAAGAACATGGACGTCTACCTCGGCGCGATGGTCGGTGTGAACATCAGAGTCTTTGATACGCGGGTGTGGGTGCTGATACCGCAGATCGTGCAGACCAACTTCAAGCGGGGCGAGGGCTGGGACTTTGAGATCCGTTTTCTCGGGAGTCTTCCCGAGTGGAACTGGGCGGATAAGGGCATTGAGCCCATCGTGCGGAGCTTCGCGCTGCAAAGCGCCGCCAGCAGCAGCGTAGAGAGCAGCGCCTATTCCGTCAGCCTGTCCGCTGCGCCGGCGGCACTGCCCTCCGCGCTGCAAAGCGCCGCGAGCGGCAGCGCCTATTCCGTCAGCCTGTCCGCTGCACCGACAGCGCTGCCCTATACGAAGGATTTCACCGTGACAGCCGGGCCTGACGAGACGCCGTATATCGTGCTGGCCTTTGACAACAACGTCACCGAGGAGGAGATCAAAAACAAACTGAAGGTCACAAAGGGCGGCAGCGTCATCGACATCAACTGGCTGGCCAAAGACGGTGAAATGGACGCCACCAAGGACATCAATGCCATGACCATCGCAGATATGAAGAAATCGCAGGACGACGGCAAAGAATACCGTCTGGCAGTCCTGCGGCTGAAGGAGGGCGGCACGTATACCGTCAACTCGGGCGCGCTGGAATTTACCGGCGAGAAGAGCTTCGCAGTCGAGCCCTTCGAGAAGCTGAATCTGACGCAGAGAGGCAACGCGCTCTCCGGTCAGGTGAAGTATCCGGACGCAACGAAGACCTACGTGCTGCGCACCTATCTGGGCAGCGCCGAGGGCGAGGCGACGTACCTTGTGGATGAGCAGGAAGTGGAGAACCCCGCCAGCATTTCCGTCAACATTCCCCAAAGCGGCGCACTGGCCCCCACGGGCCAATACTACGTGACCTCCTTCCTGATGACGGAAAAGACGTTTAATATGGAGGACGGGACGAAGAAAACGGCGCTTATGGGCATCGACACGAACGTGTTTACCGAGCGCGTTGACTATACCAACACCAACCAGCCCGAGCGCCCCGCCGGCGTCACCTTGGAGTTTGTCGGCAACGAGGTCATGCGGGGCGAGTGGCAGGCCGTGGACGGCGCCGACGGCTACCGTGTGACGGTCTATCAGGAGAAGAACGGCAGCTGGGTCAATACCGGCTTCGGCTATGACCTTGACGAAAAGACCACCGCCATCAACATGGCTCTCACCGTGGGCGGAAACGGCGTGGCGGTCTCGGAGTCCGGCAGCAGCGCCACCTCCGTCCCCGCCGAAAACCTGTCTGCCAACAAGAACTATAAGATCGGCGTGAGCGCCTACCGAACCGTTGAGGGCGGCAAGTATTACAGCGCGGAGACCCAGTCCTCCGGCGAATACCTGCCGAAGTACACACCGCTGAACATTACCCTTGATTTGGGCGGCGTGCCGCTCAGCAGGGACGAGAACGGCGTGTTCCACGCCTATGTGCGCGACGAAAAGCCCTATCTCACCTATCTCTACGTGACCTGCGACCAGACCGACGACTTCACGGTCACGCGCATGGACACCGGAGCACCGGCTGAGAGAGACCATGTCAGCCCGACGGACACCTTTGTGATCCCCGACTTCACCGGCACGCTGATGCTCAAGATCGACGCCGTGAAGGGCAAGGACGTGACCAGCGTGTTCCTGCTGGTGAGCCGGGACGAGACACCGCCCGTGCTTACGCTGTCCGATCCTATCTTCTATGCGGACAAGGATACCGGGGCGTATTCTATCACCGGCACGGCGGACGCGGGCAGCCTGATCCACTACGGCACAAGAGACTCTCTCTACGCAGGCAGCGACGGCAGCTTCACCATCTCCGGAGCGCTGGGTGAGGGGAAAAACAATGATTCTCTTGTCCTCTACGCCAAGGACACCGCGGGCAACGAATCCGCGCTGCAGAGTGCACTGGTGGTACGGCGGGGAACGCAGTACACCGTCACCATCGCCGATGACGGCAACGGCACCGCCACGGCAACACCCGCCGCCGCCGAGGAGGGCATGGAGGTCACCCTGAGCGCCGAGCCCAAAACCGGCTACCACTTCAAGGAGTGGCAGGTGGTCAGCGGAAGCGTGACCATCGTCAACAACAAGTTCATCATGCCGAGCGGCGAGGTGAAGATTAGAGCCATCTTCGAGGAGGACGCAGCGTCCACGCCCGGCGAGTTCACCATCTCCTTTGACGGAAACGGCGGTACGCCCTCTGTCGGGAGTATGACCACAACCGATCAGAAGCTGGCCTCTCTGCCCGATGCTTCCCGCAGCGGCAGCTACACCTTCGACGGCTGGTACACCGAAAAGAACGGCGGCACGGAGATCACGACTGCCACCGTGTTCGTCGCGGATACCACCGTGTATGCCCACTGGACGTACATCGGCGGCGGCAGCTATTACAGTTACTACACCATCAGGGCGACGGCCGGTCTGAACGGGTCTATCACGCCCTCCGGCTGGAGCTCCGTCCGGGAGGGGCTGGATCAGACCTTTACCATCACCCCGGACAAGGGCTACGTCGTGGCAAAGGTGCTGGTGGACGGCAGGAACGTCGGCGCGGTGAAGTCCTATACCTTCAAGAATGTCACGAAGGAGCATACCATTGAGGTCACCTTCAGGAAGGCGGGCAGCAGCCCCGGAACCGGCGACAGCGGTGCCTTGGGCTCGTGGGGACTCTGCCTCTGCGCGTCTCTTACCGGATGCCTTGCGCTGGTCACATGGCAGCGCAGGCGGCGGCATGAGGAAGAAACACTGAAAATCAGAGAAAAGTAAACGGGTTTCCCTTGCGGGGCGCGGGCAGACAGCCCGCGCCCCGCAGCGCATCGATAGACCCGTCCCCGTCCTTCCGGGGAGCAAAGGGACGTGGGGATTTGCAATCTTCCATGCGTAGATATAGGTAAAGGCGAGGTAAAGGCGAAAAAAATGTCTTGACATCTGTCGAGATTTTGGTATAATAATCTACGCTGTCTGTCAGCAGAAAGTGAACATGCAGTGGTATCGAAGAGGTCATAACGAGCACGACTGGAAATCGTGTTGTCGTCAAAAGCGGCACGAGGGTTCGAATCCCTCCCACTGCGCCATCTTGAGTGACCAAAATAGATACACTCACCTGGAACCCCTGAGAAATCAGGGGTTTCAGCGTTTTTATGCCCTGTTTTTTCAAAGCGT
>OIZX01000926.1_pt1 | contig 17184 bp, 16 predicted proteins | sample 1588621 | NCBI WGS metagenome assembly OIZX01 (sample SAMN03283276) | human gut metagenome | biome: human-associated habitat; material: feces | host: Homo sapiens | place: Peru | collected 2012
TGAAAGCGGATCCGACGAATTACAGCGTTGGCTGGATGTATACATTCAACGAATGGTTCGCCAATGATCTGCCGACAGCATATACGGCAAAGAAAGAGCTGCGTGACGGCGATCTCCTCGCCGCGGTAGCCGCGCAGATAAATGAGCGTCATCGCCGTCTGCAGAAGCATCGACACGGCAATGGAGGCCGCGGGTATCACGCCCAGCAGCGGAACGGAAAGAGCGCTCAGCAGCATGGCGAGCAGCGAAATGCCCCAGAGCAGAAACGGCTTTTTCCGCAGAACGGCAAAGGCACGCGAATAGATCGTTTTAATGGACACCATTTGACAATTCCTCCCCCGAAATGTTTGTAAGCTCAGTGTATCATCCGGCCCGGGAGAATGCAATACGGGAAACGGGAAGAAGAACCGGCCAAAGGGGAAATGAACTGCACCCCATTCCTTAGCAACAAGTATTTTACCATACTTGTCTAACAAATGGGGTGCTGTTCATTTTACCGGGGGTTTCCGTTTTCTATTCGCTGCCCGATTTTCTTGCCGGTATCAGATTTATGTACATTTCAAACGCTCATCCGCTAAATTATTTTCAGATAATAGTTGCTGGGCTATGTGATGATGTTGATTTCTCGTTTACCAACCGGTCAGCTCCCATTCGCTGCTGCAGGCTTCATCGGAGGATTTACGAATGACCATTTTGACATCAAATTCATTCTCATGCTCAAATGTATGCCTGTCTGCGCTGCAGGCAATCTTAGCTGCCATGCGGCCCATCTGCAGCGCTGGCGGACGCATGGTGGTCAGCGAAGGTTCAATCATGGAGGAAATACTGAGATTGTCAAAGCCAACTACGGCGATGTCCTGCGGAATCCGCAGACCGTGCGCCTTGATTGCTTTTATTGCGCCGATCGCCATATGGTCATTCGCAGCAAGCAACGCATCGACGCTGTACCCCCTGCTCAATAGGGAGGCCATTGCGACATAGCCGCTTAAGGCGGAGTAATCGCCTTGAATGATAATCGTTTCGTCGATTTCGATTTTATGATCGCGCAGTGCATCCAGATAACCCTGATATCGCTCAATCGCATGTGAAAATTTGCTCTTACCGATCAGATAAGCAATTTTTTTGCAGCCGCGTCCAATCAGGTACTCGGTTTCCTCATAGGAGCTTTTATAGTTATCAACGTAAACACAGTAAAAATCAGGGTCAGTAATTCTTCGGCCGAGAAAAACTACCGGCACGTTACGCGCGATAAATTCTTCCCGCAGATAGTCCAGATACTGTTGCTCCAGCTCCTGCGGACAGGCGGAATCGAGTACCAGACCTGAAATTTTCTGCTTTTTAAGAATGGAAACACATTTCTTTTCACGGTCAAAATTCAGATTCGAGTTGTAATACAGGATCATGGAATCTGACTCTGAAGCAACTTCGTCGATGCCCGTCAGAACATTGGAGAAATAGGAACTTGTAATTTGTGGAAACAAAACTGCAACAGCGTTTTGCACGAACCGTTTGGAAAAAGGGACCTTGTATCCGAGCGCAGCGGCAGCCTCCTGCACTTTTTTGACGACCTCCGGACTAACGTATTTTCTGCTGTCACTCAGCACAACGGAGACAGTTGACAGTGAAACCCCAGCCAGATTTGCAACATCCCGCATTCCGGACATAGTATGAATCTCCTTCAATTCTCTTATGATGGCAGTATCATACAATACCAGCGAACAAAAGTCAAGTGTTTTCTGCTGAATATACTTAATGGGGAAATTTCCCACAAAATATTTTCTGCTATTGGCAGTCGTTTTTCATGAATTTACAAGTGGTATTATGATTTATGCACAAAAAACAAATTTGAAAAATGTGATTTCCTCCAAAAGAATTTGTCCTGCACGAATTTGCTCCCGCTTTCGTTGACAAACGTTCGCTGACGGATTATAATGCAGAAGAAAGACAACAGAGGCCGTGCAGATACGGAAACCCGTTGGAGGAACTATGGAGAAAAAATGGTATCAGTCATCATACTACAGAACGCTGCTGGATATGCACATAGAGGACTGGGACAAGTCCTTCCTGTCTGAATTTGACCCGGACAACTATGTGGAGCAGGTAAAAAGGGCACAGGTCGACGCAGTTATGATCTATGTGCAGTCGCATACCGGGCTTTGCAACTGGCCCACAAAAAGCGGCGTAATGCACCGCAGCTTCGTTGGTCATGAAGACCGGATCCGGCGTGTGTTTGAGCTCTGCCATGCAGCGCATCTGCCAACAATTCTTTATTACAGCGTCATCTTCAACAATGCCGAATATGAGCGTCATCCGGAATGGCGTATGTGTGATCCCAACGGAGAGGGGTCCCGTGTGCATGGCTCCCGCTACGGTTTGTGCTGCCCGAACAATCCGGACTACCGTGCGTTTCTGAAAGAACAGATTCAGGAAATGCATGAGTATTTCGATTTTGAGGGTATTTTTTACGATATGTCTTTCTGGCCGGAGGTGTGCTATTGCCCGTCCTGCCGCAAACGGTACCGGGAAGAACTCGGCGGAGAAATGCCAACGGTCATCGACTGGAACGATGCACACTGGAATCGCTTTGCGCACAAACGGGAAGCGTGGATGAGCGAATTTGCCTCCTTCCTGACAGCGGAGATCAAGCGTTTGCGCCCGGAGGTTTCCGTCGAGCATCAATACAGCACATCCGTAAAATTCTGGCGCTTCGGTCAAAACGATACTATTGCTGCAGCAAGTGATTATATCGGGACGGATCTTTACGGCGGGCCGCGGCAGCAGTCGCTTGCGTGCAAAGCGTGGTATCATTTGACCCGCAACCAGCCTTTCCAGTATATGACCTCCCGCTGCTATCCGGAGCTTGCCGAGCATACGACCATGAAGACGCAGGATCAGCTCGAACAGCACGTTGCCATAACGTATTTCCACCATGGTGCGGCGCTGATGATCGATGCGGTTGACCCGTCCGGAACCATCAACCAAGCTGTGTATGATCTGCTTGGTGCGGTTTACGAGAATGTAAAATGCTATCGGCCGTATCTGAACTGTGGAAAGCCTGCAGCGGACGTTGCACTGTATTTCAACCTTGAGGGGAAAATGGATGTTGAGGCCAACGGCCTGTCCGTTATGGACCCTCATACGGACGAGGGATGCGCGGGAGGCGGCACAATGCCGCATTTCAATGCGCTTCTGAGAGCCTCCACAATTTTGGCAGACCATCATATTCCATATGAAGTAATCAACAACACGATTGCATCAGAATTTGACCGGTTTCGGGCTGTTTTGGTACTGGATGATCCATTTGTTCCAGAGCAGACGCAGCAAATGCTCGAACGCTATGTGGAAAGCGGCGGCAGTGTCCTGCTGAGCGGACATTCTGCACCGCAGCTCGTGGAAAAACTGTTCGGTGTGCGTCAGCTGGGCTATACGCGCTCGACGGTCACATATCTGTCGCCGACAAATGTGTGTGAATATACAAAGCCTTATTTCACAGACAAATATCCCCTCGTTATGTTTGAACCTGCGATGCAGTTTGAGGGCGGAAGAGCAGAGGACACGCTCGCTTATCTGACCTTACCGTATACATTGCCGCCGAAGAAAATTGACATTTGCCCAACGGAGTTCCATGGGGAAAACCGATCTGACCCATTAGCAGAAAGTTATCCCTTTGCAAGTATTCACTCCAATCCGCCGGGGAAATGGACGAAGATGCCAGCGTTGCTGTCGCGGCGGGTCGGCAAGGGACTGGTCATGTACATGGCAATGGATATTGAGCGGGCGGAACGGTATCAGCATGAAGAAATTTTCGCATCCATGGTGCGTGCGCTTTTACCGCAGCCTGCTATGCTTCAAACAGACTCACCATTCCATTTTGAGGTCATTCCGTTCCAATCTGACGAAGAAAACAAGCTTCTGCTCGGAATGGTATACACAGGAAAGGATTTTATTATTCCGCATCTGTCACCGTTTACATTGTCAATCCGTCTTGCCCGCGCACCCAAAAATGTCAGAGCCTGCCGGAGCGGCGAGACGCTGTCGTTTACATGGGAAGCACCATATGCGACCGTCTCGGTTCCGGGTCTGTACATCCATGAGATGTTGGAGATTGCGTTATAGGAGGCCAAAATGAAAAAAGCAAGTATCAAAGAATGGATTTTTCGTTTGCTGGCGTATCTGCTGATCCTCATCCTGCTGGCTGTGACGGTGTATCCATTCATCTGGATGATCCTCAACTCGTTCAAATCCAACGCAGAGGTATTCCGAACCCCGCTGGCGCTCCCGAAAAACTGGGATCTGTCCGTATTCAAAAAGGCATGGAGCAGCTACAATTTAGGCCGCGCATATGCAAATAGTCTGAAGATTACCGCTTGTGTCGTCCTGATTAATCTCGTGGTGTCGTCTCTCGCGGCTTTTGCAACATCCACGCTTCACTTTGCCGGGCGAAAAGGCTTCCTGCTCTTCTGCATCGGCTGCCAGGTCGTGTCCGGTCAGGTGCTGCTGACGCCGCTGTTCAAGCTGCTGGTCGATACATCCCTGTACAGCACACATCTTGGCTTGATTTTGGTCATGTCTGCGTTCAGTATCCCCTTATCTGTTTATCTGTTCCATGGATTCTTCAGTGATCTGCCACGGGAATTGTATGAATCGGCTACAATCGATTCCTGCAGCAGCTTTCAGTATTTGGTTCACATTCTTCTGCCGCTGTCGAAGCCAATCATGTCGACCGTCGCAATCTTTCAGGCGATGTTCGCATGGAACGAATTCCTGTTCTCCATGACGTTCCTGAAAAGCGAAAAGCTGTGGACACTGCAGCCCCTGATCAACAATCTGTTTTCCGGGAAACGGCAGAGCTACGATATGCAGTTCGCTGCGCTTTCTATTACCGTCATTCCAATCGTGCTGCTGTATTTCGCATTGCAGAAATATTTTATCAAGGGCATGACGGCAGGCGCCGTAAAGGGGTGAGCGTATGAAACGATTGAAATCACAGGACCATGCAGGATATTTCTATTTGCTGCCTGCTGCCGTTTTGATGGGCGTATTCATCATCTACTCTATGGCCCTGAACGTCCAGATATCTTTGACGGATTGGTCCGGGCTGAGTGAAAAGCACTTTATCGGCCTTAAAAACTATATTCAGCTGTTTCATGACAAAGCCTTCTGGGATTCTCTCGGCGTCCAGATGATTTGGATGCTGCTGTCCACGGTGTTTCTTGCGCTTGGCGGTCTTGTGCTGAGCATCATTGTTGAGTATTTCATCCACAGAAAACTTCAGGCAGTCTTCCGTACCATGTTCTTTATGCCGATGATGATGTCGCTGGTTGCGGTCGGTATTTTGTGGACGCTGATTTATAATCCGCTGATCGGCGTAATCAATGAAATCCTGCAGATACTTGGATTGCTGTCTGGCAATCAAACGCTTGACTTGCTTGGAAATCACAATACAGCGCTTCTTGCGGCCTTTATCCCTGCGCTCTGGCAGTGGTCCGGCTTCGGTATGGTGGTCTTTTCCGCTGCGCTGCAGGGGATGCCAAAGGAACTGCTGGAGGCAGCATCGCTTGACGGCTGCAGCAAATGGCAGCAGATTCGGCATATCATTCTGCCGCTTTTGAGGCCGACAATCATAACTGTCTGCACAATCAATCTGATTGGCGGCATGAAGTGCTTTGATCTCCTGTACACCATGACGAAGGGCGGCCCCGGCACGGCGACACAGTCTACGACAATCTACATTTATAAGGAAATGTTCACGAACAGCCATTACGGCTACAGCGCCGCAATGTCGATGATTCTGTTCATCGTTACCGTTTTTGTAAGCATGTTGTTCTTACGAATGACAAAAAATAAAAACTAAAGGAGAAAAAACATGAAAACACTCAAAAAGATGTTGCTTCTTGTGCTGGCAATGGCTATGCTTCTGAGCATCGCCGCTTGCGCGGCAAAGACAGACGAGCCGGCTCCGTCCACGGATGCGACTTCTGCTGCGGATAAAACGACGCAGACCACCGAAGCTGCAGCAGACAAGGAATCACTTGAAGTCTGGGCAATCAGCAACGGCACAGAAACAGACCAGTATCTGCGTGATTTCGCTTCGGCCTATCCGGAGGTAGATTACACCATTACGTTCTATTCCGATGATGACCTGAAAACGCAGTCGAAGATCGCGCTCGACTCCGGCGTCGTTCCTGATGTATTCTTCGGTCATGCGGGTGCTGACTTCAAAGAGTATTACGCATCCGGTATCCTGAAGGACATTACGCAGATGATCAAGGACAATGGCACCTATGAGCGAATTGAGAGCGGGTATTTTGCCCCGTATAGCGTTGATGGCAAGATCTATGGCTATCCTGAGACTGTTCTGACCACATGGCAGACGCTGTATGTTAACCGTGACATTTTTGACGCCTGCGGCATCACAGAGGATCCGACCACGATCGATGAATTGATTGCAGTCTGCAACACCATCCGTGAAAATGGCTACGATCCGATTGCCATCGGCGACAAGGACGGCTGGCCTGCAGTTATTCTCTGCGGCGATTACTATGCACAGCAGACCACAGACTATGGTGAGCTCAATAAGATTCTGACCGGTGAAGACACGTTCACAAACAACGAAACATTCAGGAACGCTTTTTCAACGGTTGTTGAGCTTGGCCTGAACGGCGCATATATGTCCGGCTTCAGTTCCACCGACCAGAATACTGCAATCCAGGCGTTTGCGGCTGGGCAGACGGCGATGCTCTACTGCGGTTCCTGGTGGAGCGGCGTGGCTGGCGGCACTGATAACGGCTTCACGCTGGATGTTATCCAGCTTCCGCTGATGGATGGCCTGAATGATTGCGCGTCTATCCAGCTGTGCGCGGACGTGGCATTTTTGCCCACAAAAGACGCGAACGACAGCGCGTTGAGCAAGTTCTTTGATTATGTTTCCGAAGGCGGCTATTGGACCGTTAAGGCAAATGAAACAAACTCCTTCACAATGGTTGCAGAGCTGAACGAAAGCCTGAATCTGGACCCTGTGTTCCTGAAGGAGCCGATTATCCGGCAGTTTGAGAAGCCCGTTCTTGCACCGTTCTTCGACAATATGTTCCCTGCGGCGGTCCTGACTGAGATGGAGACTGCCTTCCAGCAGGCAATCGCAGGAGAAATCACAGTAGACCAGGCTCTGGAAAACATTCAGGCAGTCATGGACCAGAATCTCGGCTGATCGATTCGCACAGTATCCACGCACAGCACAGCGGCAGACCCAAATTCGGATCTGCCGCTTCGTCATGCTATTGACCTTGTTTGCATCTCGTATCTGAAATAGGACGGCAGGGATTACCCACAGCAATCACATGATCCGGAATGTCATGAACGACTACGCTGCCTGCGCCAATTACAACATCGCTGCCGATGGTTACGCCTGGCAGTACACAGCAGTGTCCGCCAAACCACACATCATTGCCGACCTTGATGGGGCGGGCATATTCAAGCATCTGATTGCGCAGCCTGCTGTCGATTGGATGATGGGCAGTATAAAAACCGCAGCATGGACCAATGAATACATGGTCGCCAAATGTTATTTTTCCCGGATCAACAAAAATGCAGTTGTTATTTGCGTAGAAATAGTCGCCGGCTTCGATGTTGCTGCCAAATCCGCAAAAAATATTCGGTTCAACATATGGCTCTATTCCAAGCTTTCCGAATAATTTTCGCAGAAGCTGTTCGCGGAGTGCTGTATCCGATGGACGTGTGTGATTATATTCCCAGCATAAATCTGCACATACCAAATGCGCCGGCTCGCGTTCCGGAAATGTGGTGCTGTATAAAAGTCCGTGTTGGCACTTTTCAAGTTCTGTCATGCTGCCTTGCCTCCTGGCTCAAAGCGTATAACCGCCGTCCACGCTCATCAGTACGCCTGTTGTCCATCGCGCTTCATCTGAAATGAAATACCGCACTGCGCCGGCAATATAGTCTGCGCTGCCCAGTTCCCCAAGGACCGAGCCTGCACGGAAACGCTCACGCGTTGCGGGATCGGCAAACTGCCAGCTGTTGATTTTGGTCGGAATCGCACCGGGGAGTACTGCATTGACGGTAATGCCATACGGCCCAAGCTCGCGCGCCAGTGCCGTCGTCAGCACGTTTATCCCTGCTTTTGCAATGCAGTAATCGACCGGCTGCCCGGTCTGATCTTTGGTGACGGACGACGAGGTATTGATGATTCTTCCACGAATCTGCCGCTCAATCATATGCTTTGCGACCAGCTGCGTCAGGAAAAACGTCCCCTTTACGATTACGTCCAGCGTCCGGTCGAGATTGGCCTCCGTTGCGGTCAGGAAGCTGCTGTCCAGAAAAACGCCCGCATTGTTAAACAGGATATCAATCGAGCCGAGTGTGTTCACCGCCGTGTCAAAGATTGCCTGCACACCTTCGCGGGTGCCGACATCCGCGCGGACGGCGCTCACGCGGCCAGGCGCATCTTTCAGCTCTTCCAGCAGAGAATCGCGCGCTTTTTCGTCACTGTAATAGCTGAACAGGACATCAATCCCGCTGGCTGCCATCATACGGACAGTGGCCCGCCCGATGCCGTTTGAGCCGCCTGTGATAACTGCTGTTCGTTTCATAGTGTCCCTCCTCAAAATCGAACATGCTTCCCTTATGCGGTTTTTGTGCCTTTGTGCCGTCATAAGGGAAGCATTTCGCGTGTCTGTCAGGCGAGATAGAAAATCTCGCGCAGGTCGTCGTAATAGTGTGCCTGCTCATGGTGCAGGAAACAGGGCTTGGAGAATGTCCACCAGCGCTGCATCACGGGACTTGCATCCATCCGCGCCATATCCGCGTCGTAGTCCTCACCGGTGTACTCAAAATAGGTATAGAGCGCATTGCCGCGGATGGAGATGGAGTAATGATGGATATTGCAGGCCGAGAGCAGCTCCAGCAGCTCCGGCCACGGCTCTGCGTGCAGGCGGATGTAGTCGTCCACCTTTTCCGGTTTCAGCTCGGAAAACTGAATAAAGCGCTGCATGGCTTACACCGCGCAATAGCCGGTAGAGTAGTAGCCGAGATTGAACCGGCGGTCGAGCCGGCCATAGCTGGCGCAGACCGGGATATCGGACTCCAGCTCCACGGAATACTGTCCGAAGGGAATCTGATACTGCTCCTCACAGATGGGCAGATCCATGCGGGTGCAGATCACGCGCTCCGCCGGGATGGTCAGATGCAGACCCTTGACAGGGGGCTTGTCCTCAAAATAAAGGTTCACCAGAATGTGCGCGTCCTGTGCATTGCGGTTCGTGATCATCATGGCCTCGTGGCCGGGCAGGGACGGATCATCGCCGTTGCCGGGCAGATCGCCGTCGATGAACATATAGCGCTTATAGCCAAGTTCAGACATGGGTGCTCCTCCTTCTTACAGATCCTTCGAGAAATACTCGAACATCTTCGGGCTCATGGGCTTGCTGCCGTTCTCGGTGATGATGAAGCCCGTCTCAATGCGGCCGCCGAACAGCTCCGGATGGCCGAAGAAGCTGACGTCGACCATGACGGTCATGCCGGGAACCAGCTCGAAGTCGCCGTTCGGGCCGAAGAAGGGAGATTCCGCTTCCATCAGGCCAATGGAGTGGACAAACGGGCAGACCAGATATTTCATCAGACCGTGCTTTTCAAAATACTTGCGGCCGGGAATATCCAGCTCACGGCCGGACATACCGGGCTTCAGGATGGCCTGCGTCTGGCGCAGAACCTCGCGCAGATGGTTGATGAGCTCCTTCTGGCGCGGAGTGTAGACGCCGCTGACGGGGAGAATATCGCCCACGGTGCCCGCATAGCCGTTCACGCGCGGCGCAATGCCGATCATGACCAGCTCGCCGTCCTGCATGACGCGGTTCGTCGCGGTCGGAACGACGGCCTTCGCACGCTCGCCGGAGCCGACGATGGTGGAATAGGCAAAGCTCGTCGCACCGTTTGCGCGGCAGATGGCTTCGCCTGCGGCGGCGACTTCGTATTCAAATGCGCCCGGACGGATGGCGGCGACCATCTTATCGTAGGCCAGATCGCACAGATGCGTGGCGGCGAGAATCTGCTCGTCTTCCCACGGGCTCTTGTAGGCGCGGAGCGTCTCATATTCGTCGGTAATATCGACGAGCTCGACACCGGAGAAGCCGGCCTGGAAGTCAACGTAGACCTGATGCGGAATGGTCGCCGTGCCGACAAAGCCGATGCGGCGCAGGTGCGTACCCTGGGCGCGGAGCTCTTCGTCAAGCTGCTTGAAGTTGATGATGACGGCGTTCGGATATTCCTCATTCGGCACCATGAAGACCGGGAAGCAGCGAACCTTGGTGATGGCGGAATTCATCTGTGCGAACGGCTCCGATTCCGGGCCGCCCAGCAGATACGGCTCGCCCTCGATGGGAACGAGAACCGCACCCTTTTCAAACTGACCGCACCAGCCGGTCAGATACCAGCCGTTGGCCACGTTCAGCTCGTCAAAGTAGATCAGCGCCGCGTCAAGGCCCTTGGCCTTCAGAATCTTGCGGACCTCAGCCAGTCTTTTTTCGGTTTCTGCCATGTTGTAGTAAGACATTTTTGTTTCTCCTTTACTTGTTATTCCATAAAATTATCATCCAGCGGATACATGGGCCGGCGGATGTTCTGCATGTGCATATCCTGAAGCCGCTCTGTCGATGCGCCCGGCGTAAAGGCGAGGATGGAGCGCTCCGCCTCCTCCGCCAGCTCCGGGAACAGATAGCCCAGCTTCACAACGACAATGTGGTATTTTGTATAGTCCAGCCCGACGGACGCGAAAATGTCCGGACGGCAGAAGGCCGCGCGGTTTTTTGTGATGGCGACGGTGATGCCGCCGCAGTCGAGCATGGCGCAGGGACCGGCGTTGTCGCGCTGATAGGAAAGCAGATCGCCGCAGCCGATGAGCCTGCCGCGTATTACAGCCGACTCGCTCCGCTTGTCAAGACTTCCGCCGACCGTCAGCTCCAGCGTGTCGCCGGGCTGCGCTTCATAGCAGCGTGCGCAGGCCGCTGCGTCCATAATACCCGCGACCAGCACGTTTTCCGCGCCGGCCTTTATGAGCCGGTTCAGCAGATACGCATTGTCGCCCGCCGCGCCTGCCGTGGGGTTATCGCCGGAATCGGAGAGGAAGACCGTGCGCTCCGGCGCCTGCATCGCACGCCGGATGGCCTCCTCCGGCTCCAGCGCTTCGATTGTGAAGCGGAAGTCGTGTCGGGCGTCATAGTACATCCGTGCAAGCTTGTCCGCACACTGCTTGGCGATAGTAGTGTCAGATTCATGCGTGACGATAAAGTTCGGGCCCATATACGGCTCGTCAATCCACGGCTGGCCGTTGAAGACCTGCACGCCGAGCATACCGGGAATCTCGCGCTCCATGCGCTCGGCCTCGGCCATGATGCTGCGCAGCGGCTCCTGCGCCGTCTGCACAGCGTCGCCCTCTATAACGACGGCGGCGCGGCTGAGCTGCGGCTGCGGGAGAATGTGCTTCTCAACGCAGACAATCAGCGCCTGCAGCGCACGCAGCTGGGTCTGCCTGTGGTCGGCGTGCGGCGCGGTGCGGAAGCCTGTCACATAGTTTGCAAGCTGCGGAATCTCGTCGCTGTTGTCCGCATGGAAATCCATCGCGACGGCAACGGGAATCTCAAAGCCGATCTTCTCGCGAAGCCTGCGCAGCAGATACGCCTCGCCGGAGCCGATCTCCTCAACGCACATTGCGCCGTGCAGATAGAGCCACACGCCGTCGATGCCCTCGGCGGGAACGCCGTCCACGATGCCGTTCGCAAGCTCCAGATAGTCCGCCTTTGCCACCGGGCCGCCCGGAAGCGCATGCGCGTACAGCGTCGGCACGACCTCAATCTGCTTTTCTTCCAGCAGCTCTGAGATCTGGAGCTTTGCAAGCATATCCGGCCCATACGCAAGGTCAAAATCTGCCTTGCGCGTCAGAACCGGCGTGAGGGAATTGCCCTCACACTGCAAAGAACCGATTGCGATTCTCATGTTCATACCTCCTCTTTATCCCCAAATCAGCCTGAGAACGCTGATTACAGGCAATTATTCACTCCATAGCTTCTATTTCCGTTCTGACAACGTTTGCAGATTTTGAGATAAAAACACAATCTGCCAAACATCAGGTGTAACCGGATATTCGCACATCAGATGGATGCAATGCTGTCACCCGGCTGAAGATATACCTGTGTCAGAACCTGCGTTGAACCCGGCGTACCGTATTTTGCCGGATTGAGAAGCTGCAGCAGCAGCTGGCCGGTCTGCACCCCAATCTCCGTTTCCGGCTGGCGAATGGTCGTAATTTTCGGTGTTGTAAGTCCGAGCTCATCATGTACATCGAAGCCAATCAACGAGATATCCCGGCCGACCCGAAGATTGGCTTCCCGGATGGCCTGCAGCGCACCGAACGTCATCATTTCCGAGGTGACATACACGGCGCTGAACGGGTGCGTGCGCCGCTTTGCCAGCAGCTGCTTTATGCAGCGATAACCGTCGTTTTGCTTGAAGTTTCCATACGAAATCAGGGCCGGATCAATGTCGATTCCATTGCGCTGCAGCTCCTCCGCATAGCCCGCAAGGCGTTCTGCACCAGTCGTTTCCTCGACTGTCCCGACCAGAATGGCAATTCTCCGATGACCGCGCTCCAGAAGTGTGTGTACTGCCATGCGGCTTGCCTGCCGGTTATCTACAATCACAAACTTTGTCGACTCATCCTGATGCTGTGGAAGATTATCGATAAAAATGACCGGGATATTGTGGGAGACAAAACGCTCTATGTTCGGCGCCTTTAAGTCGACAGAGGCGATGACCAGTGCGTCGACGCGCTTTTGGAACAGATTGTCCAGATATCGCCGCTCGACCTGCCTGTTCTCATTGCTGTCCGCAACGATCAGCATATAACCTGCCTTGGAGACCGTAAGATCAATCCCTTTGATGATGCGGCTCAAAAAAATCTCACAGATATCCGGCACAATTACGCCAATCGTCATGCTTGCCTGCGCCTTGAGCGAGCGCGCAATCTCATTCGGAACGTAGCCGCACGCATCCAGACACGCAAGCACCCGTGCGCGTGTCTCGGCCTTGACGTATCCCTTGCCGTTCACAACACGGGATACTGTCGAGGCGGAGAGATTCGATTTTTGCGCTACATCTTTTAAAGTTCCAGGTTTCATGATGCAGCTTCTAATCAGTATGGCGGCGTTTGCAGAAATGCTTTGAATAAAGAACTCATTTCACGAGGCCCTTCTGCAAAATGATATTTGCGTACTGCGACTGTTCACTGGTCTGTACGATACAGAAACAACGCTGTGCCTGACGATAGAATTCAAATCGTTCATATCCGCCGAAAGCCTGGATACCACGCGCATCATGTGCAGCCACGATCTGCTCATATCGCTTCCAGATTGGAAGTTCCATGCCAAGATCGCATTTCATTCGCTCCATCAGCATGACGGGTGTTTGGACATACGCATCGAGCGGCATGACCTGCAGAATTGCGTTGAGAAGCTCTGGTACACCGTGACCGTCTGCACGCAGAAATACACATCCGCCCTGCTGTGCAGTGGCACGGCCAGGGAAGTTGCCGTCGCCGATACAGATCCGGTCGCCATGACCCATTTCGCACAGAACCTTCAACAGCTCTGGCGAGAGAATTGCGGGAATACCCTTTAACATGATTCGTCGTCTCCTTCCTTTTCTGCTATAATCGACCTAAGATATGGAATCATTTCAAATTCAGAAAGGCGGTCTTTCCGTTTTTTTTAATCTACTGCCGGGAGAAGCTCCGCAGCGCACAGCGCTGCGAGCCAGCTTGCCGCGATTTCGTCCAGAAGATACAGATTTCCGTCGTCTTCACAGGCGGCATAGCAGCTTCCGTCCGGAAGCGCGTTTCCGAAGCGGAGTGTAAAAGATGTGTCCTGTCCGTCGTCCGAATAGAAAAGCGTATACACGGCCCGCGGTTCAGTCAGTCCGCAGTCTGTCAGCGTCTGACGGTCGGCCTGGTAAGCAGCGCAGCCGCGCCACCGCAGATCCCGGCAGATTGCATAAAGATTGTATGCAGCGTCATTTCTGACCGGAACAAACCCGTCTTCCGTTTGGAGTCCCCAGACGCCGTCTTCCAGCTGCGTCTCGCTTCCGACGCAGGAAAGAAGGATTGTCCCGGCTGCATTTGTAAGCTCGACGCGCTGCGGCGCGTCCGGTGTTGGAATCTGCGGCAGCTCCATCAGGTCAAGAAGCCCTGCACCGAATGCCTGCAGCAGTGCAGGGGCAGTCAGATAGAGTTCCGGCTGCGCGTCGAGCTGCACATAGAGCTGCTCCGTCGCTGCGTTCATGCTTCCGATGAGCAGCCGGTGCTGTGCGCCGTCTTCAAAGGCCAGCTCGATCTCGCACTGCGGCTGCTCCAGACCATACTGTGCAGACGCGTCCGCAGCCGGTGTGATTGCCTGCTCAATCTGTGCGGTCAGCAGCGCCTGCGCAAGTGTCTGCGCGGCCTGCTGGGAAACGGGGAATGCACTGTCGCCGGACAGCTGCCACACGCCGTTTTCCTGCTCCAGACGGACGGTGCCGGCCTTATTTGTATAGCAGATCGTACGGAGCGGCGAGCTGTTCTGAAGAAGCAGCTGGGCGTCTGGCATGGATGGTTCACGGGACAGTACGGCAAGCAGAACGGCCAGCACCGCAGCGATGGCGCTCAGAATCAGGAGTATTTGTATCTGTTTTCGGCTCATCTGCGTTTTCTCCTTCGAATGTACAGCCAGCCGCAGACCACGATGCCCAGCGGAATCACGGCGATGCACACGGCGGACCAGATACCGAGCGCGGACGAGCTGATTGTCAGCCGTTCGCCGCCCAGCATCGGACCCGGCGGCACGGCCGTGCCGCTGTCCAGAAGAAACTGCAGCGCATCGAGAAGCAGATACAGATTCCCGTCAGAAACCGAGGTGTTGACAGTGTCGTCCAGAATGTACGCCGACGGGAACCAGCACAGTGCGGACTGCGCACCGGTCTGCTCCTGCTTTTCGGCGCTTGCGGCGAGATAAAACGGGCCTGCAATGTCGCCCTCTTCCCGCTGCGTGGTCTGCATGGAAAATCCGGCATATTTGCTGTAGGCATAGGCCGAAGATGCAAACAGCATCTGCTGCGTGACGCCCTCCGGTATGGTGCCGGACGGCTGCACGGCCTGGCAGAGCGGGAGCATGACCCGCCGCGAGGCGGACAGCAGCTCCTGCGTCGCGTCTGCCGTCAGAATCTGCGGCAGCAGATAGTACGGATATCCGTCGGCATAGCTGCCGCTCTGCGTCTCCACCACAAGACCGGGGACGGCCGACAGACCGTAACGGGCCAGCAATGCGTTCCAGTTTGGCGTCGATTCGTCCAGATACCGGCTGAACAGGCAGAGCCTGCCGCCGTTCTGCAGATAGGTATCCAGCTGCGAGAGTTCCGCTGTGGTCAAATCCTGCGCTGCACCGCAGACAAGCAGGCAGTCACAGTCCGCCGGGACGCCGCCGCTGCTCAGAAGATCGAGCACAGAGAGCTGACAGCCCTGCGCAGCCAGCTGCGCCGCGAAGCGCTCCGGAAGGCTCTGCTCGCCATGACCGGTCAGAAGGAAGACGGACGGCGTCTGCTGCGTCGTAACAGAACGGATTGCTGCGCAGAGCGCACTTTCGGCGCAGAGGCGGACCGCGCTGTCTTCGTCAGAGGTTCGGACGTAAATCTCGCCGTACCCGATATATTTGCTTTTTTGTCCGCAGACGGCAATCAGACTGTTCTGATCGACCGATCCGCTTGTGTATTGCGAGAGAATCCCCGGCCGTAGGACGGGATCTGTCTTTTCAACCCTGATATGCGCGTTCAGCTCGCCGACACGGGCGAGAAACCGCTCCAGATAAATATCCTCCTGCCCGCCGCGCACGATCCAGTAAACGCTGACGTCCTGATCGAGTGTGCGCAGAAACGTCTGCGCCTGTTCAGAAAGCTCCAATGCGGTGGTCTGTGACATATTTCTCTGTGTCCATGACGCCGGCAGCTTTTCAACAACCAGATTTAACAGAATCAGAATTACCAGACTCAGCGCGGTCAGCAGCAGATAAAACGTGCCGTGCTGCACGGCGCTGCTTTTTTTCTCGTTCATTCGCTCCACCGCCTTTTTTCCAGACTCAAAACCGTCAGCAGCAGGAAAAAAGCCGTTACGGAGAGCAGATAGCAGACGCCTGTCCAGTCAAAAATACCATCCAGGAAAACATAATAGCGATCAAAGACAGACAGGCGGCGCATCAGCGCGGGAAAACCGCCGGAAAAGCGCTCCGGCAGCAGAAAATAGCACACGGCGTTTGCTGCCTCCAGAACCGCCGCGCAGCAGGCAGATGCCCGCCAGCTTTTTGTCATGGCGTAAAGCGCCCCCGCCGGGAGCAGCAGCAAAATCGCAGCAGCGGCCAGCGTCGCAGTCGGAGAATTGGAAACAAGCTTTGCAAGCGTCGATAAAAAGAACAGCAGAAGCGTTGCGGCAAAGCTCATGCCGGCGGCGGCAGCCTGGCTGTCTGTCTGCGCAGAAAGAAACAGGCCGATCGACGCAAGGCTGACGCCCAGCAGGTAAAAGCCAATCAGTGCGCAGTATGCCGCCGGGAGGTCGACCTTACCGTACAGCTGCAGCAGCGGGGGATACAGGGCCATGATCAGAACCGGCAGCGCAATCACACCGCAAAGGCCCAGAAACTTTCCCGCCGCGACCTGCGACATGCGAACCGGCAGCGCGTAGAGCAGCAGCTCCGTTTTCTGGCGGCGCTCCTCGGCAAAGGTGCGCATGGTCAAAATCGGGATGGCAATCAGAAAGGTAAACGTCATGCTCCGCGGAACCTGCGTAAAGTCAGCCGACGCGCCCTTCAGGCAGGAGAAGACTGTGTAGATTCCGGCCGTGAGCAAAACAAACGCGGCAAAGGCATAGCCGTAAAAGGTCTGAAAGCAGGCGTTGAGCTCGCGCTCGAATATCCGCTGCGTTTTCATTGTGTGCGCTCCTTTCCGGCCTGTGCGGTCAGCTTCAGAAACAGGTTCTCCAGCGTATCCTCCGTGACCGCCAGCCGCTGCAGGCAGACGCCTGCAGTGACAAATGCCACAGACAGCGCCTCGGCCAGCTCCGCACCCGACGCGCAGTCCGCCTGAATCAGCACGTGCTGCTCG
>OIZX01000932.1_pt1 | contig 17124 bp, 17 predicted proteins | sample 1588621 | NCBI WGS metagenome assembly OIZX01 (sample SAMN03283276) | human gut metagenome | biome: human-associated habitat; material: feces | host: Homo sapiens | place: Peru | collected 2012
TTCGCAAGAGCTGTCCTAGCTTTAATGTCAAGGAATGGCTGAAGGAAATCGACTTCCATCTCTAGAAAATACTCCTCATCTGAAAACAGATGGGGAGTTTTTTTGAAAGGTACGAAACTTTATCTAGGCACACAATACGGCATTCACCGATACTTACTTTTTAGAAAACATCACTATGAGAACCAGTATTAGTCATCACTAAAACCAGCTCATCATTATATTGTTTCCATATCAACAGCCAATCTGGCATAATATGACATTCCCAACTTCCCGCATATTGCCCAGATAGTTTATGCGGCTTATATTCAGGAGGTAATTTTCCAGTTTCTTCAAGTAATCGAATTACTTTCTTTAGCTTTTCCATTGGAAGATTACGTTTTTTACAACGCTTTACATCCTTTTCAAAGCGACTGGTAGCTATGATTCTGTATTTCATATTCCCAACTTTTCAAACATATCATCAGCACTTTCATACTCCGTCACTCTACCATGACGAATATCATCCATTGCTTCTTCTATCCCTGACATGCTTTTCTGATGATTAGGAACAATCACAACGCCTTTCATTGCCTCAAGAACTTTCTTGAGTCCAGCCATAACACTATTATCTTCCACTTGTATAGTTAATGTTGCCATAACCTATAATTTTAAACGTTAAACTTTTCCGCAAAAGTACGCTTTTTTATTGAAACCACCAAGAAAAAAGCCGAAAATCTGCAAGCTATCAGCAAATTACGAAATGCGCCAGCCGACAAGCACTCGCAACTCTGTTGCGTCAAACAATCGCAATTTTATTGCGTAAGCACTACCAGCCAGCCCCTTGTGGGCACAGGCTCCGCTGGCTGACCAAAACTCTGGCGGCGCTATAGCAGAGCCAGCTACATCCTCTCGTCCCTGAGGGAAGAGAGGCTTGGAGAGAAAGGTGGAGCCTTCTTTAATGGTAAAGAAGGACGGGATGATTTTAGAAACCCTTTTTTAATGGTAAAGAAGTATGGGTACGTTTTCGAAAAAAATCTTTTTTCTAAAGAGAGCCAGAGAATTTCGAAAACAACCTTCTTTTCCCTTTAAGAATTCCTAGGAATCCCAAATATCCTAGGAATGCCCCCACACTATTATGCATCACATCATCCGTTTCACAAAGCCCTTTACAGAAGGCGAATTGTGAAACCTCAATAATCCCCGATAAGCAGATTCCCAATAAGAGGATTTTCTTGGTTTTAAAACCAAGTCCTCCAAGCAGCAATCCTATCGGCACGAAGAGTGCGATATTCAACAGCACTTCTATCAAGTCAGCAGGATAATCCACCCGATTCCAAATATCGGGATAGTTCCAAAATGGAATCAACTCAATATGTCGTTCCCCATGACTTGCTCTACAAATCACGGTAGAGCAAAGCACCAGAAAGTAATATTCCGCAAGCAAAGCCCCAAGCACGAACCTCTTCGCCCTACCCCCTTTCATCACCAGCATTCCAATCACGATTGAGATAGAAAGCACAAGAAAGGAGATAAGCACATACTCCACAGGAATCCGAGGATTCAGCCATTCGTAAATTTCATCCATGAAGAACTATACTTCCTCCCCTGCAAACTTCACTTTTCTACCAAGCACGGTAGCGAATATCATTTCGATATCCTTCCAGAAGGAGTAATGGCGATAGTAATAGCAGTTAAGGCGAACCTTATCTGGGTATATCACCTTGTCATTATACTCAGTAGCTATTTCCTGCATAGGGCGAGTATCACCCTCAGCCTGTTTCTTTGCCACATACTCAGAAATCATTTCGTCCTCCAGGCGATATTTCAAGGTAGCAGGGCCAGTGATACCAGGACGAAGCTTCAACACATCCCTATCATCACCTTCCAACTTATCAGCATAACCAGGAACATCAGGACGAGGTCCCACAAAACTCATGTTGCCAATCAACACGTCCCAAAGTTCGGGCAACTCATCAATCTTATAATGGCGGAGCTTCGCACCAAACGGAGTGATTCTACTATCACCCGCTACCGATACCGATGAACCATTATGACTCACCACCATCGAGCGGAACTTATGGCACTTGAACAACTTACCACCCTTTCCCACTCTCTTCTGAACAAAGAAAGCCGAACCTCCCGGCATCTTCTTATGAATAAGAAAAGCCACCAGTGGAAATATCCACCATATCAAAAGCAAACCGCAAAGGGATGCTACTATATCAAATAATCTTTTGAAAAACATAGTTACTTTTTCACATAATGAATCTTCTTGAAGACACCACATACCAAGTTTATTCCTGTCCAGAACAAACTTGATATGGGATTCATCTTCATTGCCTCATGCCATAGTTTATAATGCCACTTGATCATAGTTGCATAACCATGAGTTGAAACACTACCAACCCTACCTCTGCGATATTTTGCTAAGCATTCATCAAGAAGGTAACAATCTTCCTTTTGGCACACCTGCAACCACATCGCATAGTCATTATTCTTCTTAATGTCTTCTATCTGGAGCAAGCCTACCTTTTCTCGGTTATACATCACAGTTAGACATCCAAGCCAACAGAAAGAATACATTCCCATTTTTGTGACGTGCTTAGGACCCGTAATCATAACACCAGTTGAATGAGAATTCTCATCCATTTCTTCATAACAAGTATAAGAGAATGCATAACCCTTCTCCACCATAAATTTCAACTGGTGCTCCAATTTCTCCGGCATCCATAAATCATCACTATCAAGGAATGCAATCCATCTCCCCTTAGCTCTGCGAAGAGCATTATTACGAGTAACGGCAGCTCCGCTGTTTTTGGGATTGCACTCATATTTGATTCGACTATCCGTTTCCAGATATGGTCGGATTACCTCAAGAGTATTATCAGTAGAACAATCATCCTGTATCAGCAACTCCCAATTTTGGTAGGTCTGAGCTTGAATACTTTTTATTGTCTCACAGATAAAAGGAGCGCACGCCCATGTTGGAGTAATAATAGATACCAATCCGTAATTTTCCATTATATTGTTTTTATTATATTTGCTGACTCACGTATCTCCTTCGCCTCATTGTCGCCGATTACAATCTCGGTGAACTTTGGCTTTCTTTTTATTGTTTCTTGCCTTGTACCATAATTTGAATAGTTTAAATTTATGGTGCAAAGGTACGAAACTTTATCTAGGCGCACAATACGATATTCACCGATTACTTATCTTCAAAAGGATTTTGACAAACAACCGATAGGCTACTATATTTTCTAAATTTACTGTGCTTATTGTTTAATAAAATCCCAGATTTTAGGAGGAGCAAATTCCATTCGTTTTATCAGAACATATTCTTTTAATTCTCGCAAAAGAATTCTATCTCTTTCGAGCAATATAACTCTATCTATCATCTGCTCTTCACCGTTCTTAAAAGAAACAATAAACCCACTCTTACCATCATCTACAAACTCATGAGAATGCTTCCATTCTGTCACTATCACAGGAATGCCAGATATATAAGCATCCACTACCGAACCAGGAAGACCTTCTGTATAGAAATGAGTAGGCAACAGCATAACATCATAATTGCTAAGAGTCTCATGAATTTCTTTAGGTTGTAAAGCACCTCGGTATTCTACAAATCCATACTTTGCCACATTACTATCAAAATACTGTTTGTCTTCATTATCTTCAGGTCCAAAGAATGTTATTGAGAATTTTTCTTGCAAGCCATTTTTCTTTATATAATCAGCCATGTCAAAAATCCAATCAATACCCTTTTGCTTCATAACACGAGCCATAAAGACAATTCTTAGTTTTTCTGATTCTGAAGGCTTAGGATTATACTCAAAGAATCGGAAATTAGGGAATATATCAACATTCTTAAAATTATAATAATCCTCCAATTCATTCTTTAGTCTTTTGGTTTCGACATGAATACCTTTTATGCGACTAAGCATAAGACGATGAATTATGCGATGCGAAAGAAATTCTCTTAACCACCCTCCAACAACAAAATAATGTATTTTAAATCTAAATAACAACGACAAGATGAATATTACAGGAAAGAACACACTTAAGTTATTTTGTGCAGGAAGATAAAACAAAGTATTACAACACATTACCTTCCTAAACATCTTAAGCACCAAGAGCTTGTTCTTCTTCAATTCCTGCGTATCAAAATAATAAACAGTACAATCGTTCAGCTGTTCTTTAGCCAAACGATATACATCTCGTGTTTTAACTGTTTGACCATCCAATTGGTTGGTCAAATAGCCAAAGTATCCTAACACTAAAACTTTATTCATTTTCTATACTTTGTCATTAGTATCCCATTAAAATCGGGACTCTAATGAATAATTACTATTTTAGTAAAGATCGATATTTATCCACATACGATTCTCTATTAAAGTATTTTTTATATACTTCTTTAGCATTAGAATTATATGGTTTGATTGTGATTTTTTTTGCATTCATGTCTACCACTGTACCTACATTGGTTTCTTCTACTAATTTTGCATAAGAAGGTACAGCATCAGTCATAATTACATTCACTCCACATGACAGATACTCCAAGAATTTAATAGGTGCTGCCACTTGATTAACCACATCATTTTTTCTGATAAGGAAACCATATTCAAACTTATTGAGCGTGGCAGGTATCTGAGTTCTATCGGTAATACCATAAATCTCTATATTCTTGTCATCACCAACATTTTCTATAACCTTTTTTCTTGCAGCCTCAGTATTCAAGGTTATAATGTGGAAAACTGACTTATCGGTTCTGATTTTGGCGTACAACTTCAGAATTTCGTCAAAGCACTGCCATACAGACAAACCTCCGATATACACAAAAGAATTAGGAATACGTTCAACATTCTCCACTTTGGAGTTCGCAAATTCAGACAAACATGGCACAACAATCGATCTTGTTCTTACCCCATATTTATTTTCATAGTAAACCCTCATTGCATCTGACACATAGATTACTCCAGCGACTTTGCGAAGTGTATAAGCATCAATCATCTGGAGTACCCATTTGCGCAAATAACTATGATGTGCCATAAAACTCTCCGCTGCTGCATCCCCTTGCTTCCATAGATAAATAGGGAGTTTAGTTATACGTACAAGCTTCAAAACGTACATCACATTTGTGCACCATACTTTTTCAATTTCATATTTAGGAAACAAATTAGAGAATTCTGAAGGTCGTTCAAAGTTCTCTATCTTATAATTGTAATTCCTAAAAAGATTTCTGTCAATTTTGTTCTGAAGAAGCATAACAATATCATGGCCACAATCAGCCATCATATCCACATGCATCATCATCGAACTACATACAGCTGGGTTTGTCTCGTATGCTACTATTGCTATTCTACTCATTGTTTATTGCCTTTTTTAATGCGTTAATAAATCCTCTACCAAACTTCAAGTCTGGCTCCATATAATTACCCTCGCCCCATTCATTCCACGATTTCAGGAAGACGATACGTTTGTCTTCTTTCTTATTCTTGGTTGTTGCAAGTACTTTTTTGGCATGTTCTTCAAACAACTCTGGTGTTGCATTATGCAGAACAGTGCCTCCACGTCCACTTCTTGGAGTATGATCCCAGTTAGGCATCATTGTTGGGAACACATCCTCGCGATAGTCTTCTTCAAAGACACTGTGTTTTATAGCCTTCTTGTATGGAATGATATAAGGTACTTTTATAAACTTTCTGGCAAAATTAAAACAACGCATCACGAAGTTTGAGGCTTTGTTGTACTGATAGTAGTTATCAAGTCTATGACAATGGTTTACTGCATCGAAACCATATTCTATGATTTCATCGATTTTCTCTTTATGCAATGTCTGACCAACGAAGAAGAATCCCTCCAAACCATTTTCTATAGCCAACTGATTCCATTGAGCCTTGAATTCCTTAAAATACTTAAAGCCTAAAGGTTGGTAGATTACAAATAACAATTTACCGTCTATCCTTATATATCGCTTATCTTTAAAAGCCTTAAGGAGAGAATAAAAATGCTTTTCGTTATCTTCCTTTCCAAGATACTTCTGTTCTGCAAGTATTTTTTTCTCTACGGTTCCATCATTATTCCAAAACTTAGAATACCATGATTCATTAGCCCAACACAAACAGAACGGAAAATCAGGTTTGCCACTTTCCACCACTTCATTGAATGGTCTTTCCAACTCCTCAAAACCAGCTTCAAACCAATAGTGATAATAACAAAAACCAGTTACACCAGCTTCTTTAGCAAGTTCCACCTGTGCCTCCCTTACTTCTGGCAAACGTAAGTCATAATAACCAAGTTCAGAAGGTACTTTCGGCTGATAATGACCAGGATAAAGTTTCTTAGCTTTACCAACATTAGTCCACTCAGTAAAACCTTTTCCCCACCATTCTTTGTTACGCATTGTAGGATGGTACTGGGGAAGATAATATGCAATTATTTGTTTATTATACTTCATTGTGTAATCTTAATAGATAATTATTATTCCAAATACGTCCTGCACAAAACCAAAATATAGGACCTATTAGATAAGAAACAGAAAGTACATTTTCTCCGATTCCCGACAATAATAGATACACTACTATGGACGTTTCAACACATAATTCATTGAAATTTGTTATTCCTCGTTTTAAAGTAATAAAAATAAAAGGAATAAAAATAAGAGACCCTATAAATCCAAATTCAAAGAAAAGATGAATAAACTCTCCATCACATACTCCAATATTTCCATTCATGGCAGCAGCATGTCCACCTGCTCCCATTCCTTTTCCTGTTACAAAATAATTTAATATTTCATTATATGCATTTATATATTGTCCTGTTCTTCCTGACATTGCTTCATCAAAATTCATACTATCCATACGATTAGTTATCATTTCTGATATCACATACAAGCGATCATCAGCAAAAGACAGTCCTATAAGCGAAATAAATAAAAATAAACAGCATAACGAAATACCGAAAATAAAATTATTTCCCTTTTTTCTTCCATAAATAGAAAACACTACTAATACCAATACAACACATGCCATCGCTATTCTCTGTTGACATAGTATTGCTCCAATAATACAAATAAGAGATAAAGTATATAGAAAATAGTGTTTTATTTTACTTTTTCTAAATAGGAATCCTAAAGATATTGCTATAGTTGAAATACTTAATGCACTTGTCACATAAGAGGATGACATAAACGATGAAAATCGCAACACAGACGCAATATTATCTTCATTATAACCTGCCGATCCTGTGTACCAAGCATTACCCCATGCTTCAGCCTGATACGCAATGTAAAAAGGTGGCATTGCAAAATATAGATATAGACCGACAATAAAGAAAAAGGCACTAGCGAACAAAAATGTATTATAAAATCCATCGTTTATATTAGTTTCATCACTTCCTATAAAAAAGAATAGCATTGGAAAGAAATAGTATTGCAATGAATAAGTATAACAACTTAATGGCATACCATTAAAAAGGTACATGCCTATTGACGCTAAATTAAGTACAGCCCATATAACAAACATTCTCTTACCTATATTAAAGGATTTTTTATGCCATGTTTTTATAAATAAATTGAATACTATGGCAACAATACAAATAACAATAGGGAAACCAACATAAGATGTTATACTTATTCCAAACATTAGGAAAAAGTAAATTAACATATATAATGGATAGAATGAGTTTGTTAATATATGTTTAGCTTTATATCTATTCATTATTCTTTATACTTTTAAAAAAAGCAGAAAAACAACTATTGGCTATATTCAGAGCCTTATTATACAAACAGGCAGCATTATTCTCGCTGTTTTTATCGCTTAAAATATTAGAGAAATCACGCATGATATCGTTAACTTTTTCATCAGAAGATAAATCTGATATATTTATCATGCTCTCTTTTCCTCCTATTATATTTAATAATCCTTCCATCTTATGCTCATATGACAATGAGATAAATGGAGTTTTATTATTAATAGCAAATACGATAGAATGATATCTTGCTCCTACAATAAGTTTACTTTTAGCTATAATTTGTTGCTGGATATCCGAACTGTATATATCAGCTATAACCTTTATATAAGAAGGATTACCTAAAAGGGATTTCAACTCATGAAAATAATTCACATCATTAAAAAGAGGATCATCATAATTGAAAGTCTGTGGCAACATTACAATATTAGCTTTAGGAAAAGCTGAATGTAAAGCATCGTGCATTTTTATAAACATATTGTCTATACGTTCTTTTGGAACATTCTTATAAGCATAATGCCAACGTAATACATTAGGAACAAAAACTATATAATCATTACCAATACAATCTACAAGGTTTTGAGGTACACCATTATGCGGAACATCAAGAAACGCTGAATCCACAGTAGGCACATAAGGTATTTTATATTGACGAGCAATAGCTTCTGACTTTTCATCTCGTAATGATAAAAATTTAAAATACCTAAGCAATTTAAAACTTTCCTCCTTGAATCGAAGATTACTTACAGTTTTTTCTGGAAATGGTCCTATTGATCTACCATAATAATAAATATCCTTATGTAAAACTTTGGCCATCTTCAAATATGCAATATGTTGCCAAACTTGAAAACCACCCATGCAAATACCTCCTGGAGCATTAAGTACTAAATCTGAACGTAAAATTGCTATCAACAAAGGCCAAACAAGAGGGTTTAACCACCATAAAAATGTGATATTCTTCAAATAGCAACTATTGACAAATTTAAAGAATGCATTCCAGACTATCAACCTATCATAAACAAAATATTTAAATTTATTTTTAGTACACGATTGAGAAAGATAAGAAACGTATTTTACTCTTTCATTATCAATTTTGAATTGTTGTACAGAATCTTTCTTTTCACCTATAAAGAAAACTCGAATTTTAGCATTTGGAATTTCCTTTAATATTCTTCTAATCAAAGCTCGATGAGCAGATTCGTCTCCTCTATTATTAAGAGGCTGATTTATCATCAGTATATTCATATTATTTATTAAGAATTCCTTTGATTATTTTTTTTACAGAACTTGGAACTGCAGATTTCAAAGCATTAACAGATTTATCAGAAGCATTCATATAAGCAGTTGATATTTTTTCACGTTCTTGTATATCTATAGCCATGTCAGTAAAAACCTCTAAAAGTATCGGCTTATCACTTTTTGCAACCATAAACTCTACAATAGCCTTATCAAATTCTTCCTTGGAATGTGCACATAGATATTTAAATCCACGTGATTCCACCCAGCCTTTTGCAGAAGTATGATGTTCTGCTCCGGTATTGACAGGAGCTCCTTCTACATTAACAGTAAGATATGACCCCCAATTAAGAATTGCACCTCCTGAATTGTTACACAACATAATACGTGTATTACCATTAATATAGTTATTCCACAAAGCATTCATATCATAAAAGAAGCTCAAATCACCTATACACAAAAAAGAAGGAAGTGAAGACACATAAGATTGAGCAACATATGAAGACATCGATCCATCTATACCACAGGTACCTCTATTACAATAGAATTTGACGGATTTAGGAATATCAAAATAAGAAAATATTCTTATACTATTACTATTAGATACATGCAGTAAACACTCCTTTGGCAATCTATCTATAAAACTCTTTATCGCATAAACCTGCGAATACTCAAAATCTTCCGCAACTGGAACACGTGTTAAACGCTTCTTTTCCATATCTCGCCAAGAATCCAAATAAGGATGAGGACATGGTTTTTCAAGCGATGCCATTCTTTTGAAGAAATAGATAACCTTACATTCTATAATCTTGGTCTGACATTTAAAAACGTCTGCAACTTCACCGTTGGGTGAAACATGCCAATGTTCTATTCTATCATTTATAGTACGAATACCCCATTTAGGATCTGCTAGATGATGACCTCCAATAGTGATAACAATATCAGGACACATGTCTTTCCAATATATTTTATTTAATATACCTGCACTTGACACTCCGTTCTTTACATTGAAATTAGATAAATGCTCATTATAAACCACCACGTCATATCTATCGCAAAATTCGTTTACAATAGCTATATCTTCTTCTGACATAGGTTGATTTTGACCACAACTTAGAAGAATTTTTTTTCCTTTCATACTCTTCGCAAGATTCTTCCACACCACCTCGTCATCATCAGCCATTACGCGCTCTATTTTTGTTACATTCGGCAAAGATGATTCTGTTAGTTTAAAGTCTCCACCATCTATTGGATATTTAGGATCTACCTGGAAATTAATATGGACAGGACCTTTTTCGCGATGATTAAGTTCAAGAAGAGCTTCGTTAACAAGTCTTCCACAATACCATGCATCCATATCATCCTTAACAATAGGTAAATCAACGACTTTACGAATAACATCATGAAATAAATTTAATTGTGGAATACATTGATCTTCAAGTTGATTAAGATGATATCTGAGTCTATCAGAAGTTAGGACTACAAGAGGTAAATGCTGATAATAAGCCTCATTGACAGCAGATACATAATTCGCAGAAGCGGTTCCTGAAGTACATACTATTGCTGCTGGCTCTTGGGTTGTTTGTATAAGCCCAAGTGCAAAAAAAGCAGCACTACGTTCGTCTACAACAGAATAACACTTAAAAAAATCATCTCTTAAAACAGAGAAAACAAAAGATATATTTCGTGTTCCTGCGGAACAAACAATATTACGAATGCCATGCTTCTTAAGTAAGGCAATCAGTATTTGTACGTTTTTATGAACTGAATACATATTATTTAATTTTTAATAATTCTTTCTACAATATATTTAATTTTATTTTTAACACCACAAAATTCATTTAATGGTGTATATTCTTTTGTGAGTTTATCTTTCCGTGCTTCAAATACTGGATTAACAAATCTAAATGCCTTGTTATCTTTTATAAAAGATGAGAGACATTCAGCTAATCCTTCTTCTGGACTTACACAACTATTGACGTCAAACAAAAGAGATTCTTTTGTAGTATCATAATCTCTGTTATAAATACGATCATAAAGGACTTGATAACGTTGAATATCTAAACGACAATGCAAAAATTTCTCTAATTCTACATATTTATATTTTAAATCATATCCTGTGATTTTTCTAAATACCTTATTATATATAGATAGTATCTGATTCCATGAACGATGGTGAGGAGAAGTCAAATGATAGGTTTGCCCTAAACATGCATCATTTCCTATTGTTGCCAATAATGCTCTACAAACATCAGCACCTAGAGTCATTGTTGTTAAACTATCCATTATTTCCCTACATAAAACTACAGTTCTACCCTTTAAGGCTCTATACAGCCATTCTTCTTTTTCAAGAACTCCTAGCTGAAGCCTTTCTGGACCATAAGTAATACATGGTCTTATAATAGTATAATTAGTGTATTTAGAACTATAAAGAATATTCTCTTGCCTTGCTTTTGTCAAAGCATACTCATCTGTAGATAAATACTCTTCATCTTTTATATAATCTAAAAGCCTTGGTGAAGTTTCCTTTATAGGATGTTCTAAATTTCCATACACCCTTGCCGAACTTAAAAATACATATTGTTTAGTATGTGATAAAAGCAAATCAATACGTTCTGCGAATTGTTTAGTATTATATGTCATAAAATCAACAATCACATCCCATTTTTGCAACTCTACAGCTGTCTGAATAAACGACATATCCATAGCATTACCACAAATATAATGAATATTATCAATACTTAACCTATTGGGGCTTCTTGTAGTTATATAAATTTGAGCCCCCTTTTCGTTTAGTTTATTTGAAAGGTAAGTACCAATAACTCCTGTACCACCTAATAATAATACTTTCATATTATTTGCATTTTTATTATATTAATATTTCTTCATCCCCATAATTTAATTTAGGATGTTATACCTATCCTTTTCTTTATTATTTTCTTTAATGCCAAACGCTCTGTTTTTGTCAAAGCAATAGTTATTATTGAAAAACCTGTAGACATAAAAGCAATACATATAACAATAAGGCTATTCAACAGAGAAGCGGGTAGAATAAAATGAAATAGACCTGGCACAAAAAACGAAACAAATACCATCAAACTACAACGGATACATACATCCTTTACAAATCCCATTATTGAAAGATTAACAGAACGGCAAACCATAAAGATACGACAAGTTTGAATAATGTTCACAAGGACAAAATAAACATACATTGCCCAAAAAGGACTTCCACCCATAACAAAAGCCATCCATGCTAATGGAAGATGTAACAAACCTAACGTAGTTAATACTATTTGATATTGTTTAATTTTACCAGTTGCTGCCTTAGCTGTAGAAAGAGGTTGAGCATAAGCATTACAAATAGAAGTTAAAAGAATTATCCTAATAAAAGTTACTGTATATTCAGGAACCTCCTTCAACCAAATATTTAAAATTACAGGGGTTTCTATAATAAGAGGAACTGCAAAAAATGCCACAAGACTAATCCCCATACGTGCACCTCTTTTCATCAAGAGGTGCATAGAATCCAGTTCATTAGCTGCATAAGTTTTTACTATCTGAGGATTCAATGCTATCATAAAGTTTGTTACAAACTGGTTCACCGCATTTGTCACTTGATTCGCTATACCTAAAGCCGCATTTACAGTTACACCAAAAAACATATTCATAACAATGGCAACTCCTTGAGTATGAGAAATACTTCCTAATGCTCCAACAACAGTCCATCCTGAGAAGCCCAACATTTTTGACATATAATTCTTATCATATTGTAGACTTATACCTTTACATTCATTAAATTTATTGGTACAAAACAAACAATACGAAAGACTTATACCTGTTGAAACTAACACCATAAGTAATGCATACATTATTAATTTATCTATCGGAATAACTACAAGTAAATAGACTATTAACAATTTCAAAATTGCTTCTATAATCGAAATATAAGCAAATGCTGTCATTTCCTCATGGGCAATAATAGCAGCATTAAATGGCACTGCTAGAATTGTAACCAAAAATGAAATTACAGAAAACTGAAAAACCCAATTTGCCGCAGTTAATCTATCTAAAGGTATCGTCATATGTGTATTGAGAAACCATATACCTATTGTTTCTGCAAGAATTAGAACCAAAAATGCGATACCCATATGTATAACAATACTCGTTGTAAACACCTTCTTTAATGACAGAAAATCTCGTTTTCCTAATTCCATATTAAGAAATCGCTGTGTTGCACCAGCCATTGATGTATTTAAGAAGGACAACACTATAACAATTCCACCAACAACATTGTAAATGCCAAAATCGACAACACCAAGAACAGACAACACCACTCTTGATGTATAAAGCGAAATAGCCATCATAAATATCATACGTCCATAAAGAAGTATGGTATTTTTCATTATTCTTTTATTGTTTGATAACTTAATTGTTTCCATTTGCAATTCCAATTACTTTTCGAACTCAGAATAGAGATAATACTAATACCACCAACAGCTTCTGGTGCATAGAAATCATTACACTTATATTGGAATACAGATGTCTCTGACAATACTGCGGACCCATAAGAGAATCCTTTTGGCACAAAGAACTGACGATGTTTTTTCTCTGTAAGTTCTATAGCTACATGCTGTCCGTAAGTAGGACTTCCCTTGCGAATATCTACTACCACATCAAGCGCTCTTCCTTTTACGCAACGAACCAACTTGCTCTGTGTAAAAGGAAGACGCTGGAAGTGCAAGCCTCTCATCACACCGCCTGCTAATACTATACCTTTCATAAAATTACAATTTAGTTGTGTGTAGTGCATGAGAGTATCAAACTCTGACTTTCGTCCACCAGTGCATACACTTTACTTTAATTATTTAACTTTTACCCATTCTTCACTTATGCTATTTCTTGTTTTTATCACTCTTGCAGGAACACCTGCTACAATAGAATGTGAAGGGACATCTTTTACAACAACAGCATTTGCGCCAATAATAACATCATCACCTATTGTGACTTCTCCTATCACTTTAGCGCCAGCCTTAATTCCAGCATTATCTCCAATGTAGGGGCTGTGAGTCTTATCACTAAAACCAATAGTTACCTGTTGGTTAATCCAACAATTGCGTCCTATATGTTTGCAGGCAATTATTGTAGAGAAACCATGCTCAATAAAAAGTCCTTCATCAATATCACTACAGTTGATATAGAGATTAAGAGGATTTATAAATTGTAAAGGTTTCAATAATATGCGTAGAATTGGAGAATGTAATCTTAGACGATAAAAAAATTGATAACGAAACTCTGGATAAACAATAAAGAGTTTCAAAAAACTACAATTTCTTAATCGCTTATAATGGTTATAATCTACCAACAATTTCCCCCCAACAGCTTTTAACAAGAAACTAATCATAAATACTTGGGATTAACAATTTGTGTCATAACGATCTGTTTCCTTACCTGCTAATACGTCAGTAATACGACGGCAAGCCTGACCATCTCCATAAGGATTAACAGCCTTGCTCATTTTTTCATAAGCTGTTGCATCATCAAGCAAGGTACTAACCTCATTCATAATCTTATCATAGTCGGTACCTACAAGATGTACTGTACCACTAGCCAAAGCTTCAGGACGTTCTGTAGTATCGCGCATAACAAGTACCGGCTTACCCAGTCCTGGTGCCTCCTCCTGAATACCACCTGAGTCTGTGAGAACAATAGTAGATTTCTCCATCAAATACACAAATTCAAGATACTGCAATGGTTCAATGAAGAAGAAGTTAGGACGAGTCAAGTCTTCACCAAATACCTCATGAATAGGCTTGCGAACATTAGGATTGAGATGCATAGGATATACAAAATCAACATCTGGATATTTCTCAGAGAGGTCCTTCATTGCCGTAACCATACGTATGAAGCCGTCGCCAAAGTTCTCGCGACGATGACCTGTTATCAGAACAAGTTTTTTACCATCCTTCAATCTAACAACATTATAACCAGCCTTTGCAAGTATATTCTCCTGCTCTTTCGCAAGGGCTACATCGTTCTTAAGCTTATCCACTACTAAATGTAAAGCATCAATAACGGTATTACCAGTCACAAAAATCTGTCCATGAGCCTTTTCTTCCAAAAGATTTTTCTCTGAAAGAGGAGTTGGAGAGAAATTATAAGTTGCAATACGGCCTGTAATCTGGCGATTCATTTCCTCTGGCCATGGAGAATAGATGTTATGAGTACGTAATCCTGCCTCAACATGACCAACAGGAATCTGTGCATAAAATGCAGCCAAAGCTCCAGCAGTAGATGTTGTAGTATCACCATGTACAAGTACGACATCAGGACGACACACTTTGAATACATCACGAAGACCTGTGAGAACTCGTGCTGTCACATCAGTTAAATCCTGCCCCTGTTTCATGATGTTAAGATCGTAATCTGGTTTCACATCGAAAATCGTCAAAACTTGATCAAGCATTTCTCTATGCTGACCTGTTACACATACAATAGTGACAAACTCATCAGGGTACTTCTGAAACTCCTTTACCAGTGGGCACATCTTAATGGCCTCTGGACGAGTGCCAAAAACTAACATTATTTTTTTCATATCTCTGTATTATTACAATATGGAAGGTAGGCTCCACATCATCAGCGAAAAGTAGCTCATAAAAATGCTTATGATGCTTCGCCTACCTTTGGAATATTTTATATCTAAATAATCACTAAACTTGAATTCTTTGCTTCTCTATTATTATAATTTAGAATTCTAAAATCTTCTTCAAAGTATCCTTACCTTCAACGAGTATTGAAAGCAGATATTTACCATAGTCGTTCTTCAACATAGGCTGTGCATTCTCTTTTAATTGCTCTGCAGAAATCCATCCCTGACGATAGGCAATTCCTTCCAGACAAGCCACCTTCAAGCCCTGTCGCTTCTCCAAAACTTCGATAAAGGTAGATGCCTCTGAAAGGGAATCATGAGTTCCGGTATCAAGCCAGGCAAATCCTCTTGCCATGGTCTGTACCTTCAGCTCCTTATCCTTCAAGAACTCCTGATTGACAGTAGTGATTTCTAATTCACCACGAGCGGAAGGCTTGATATGCTTGGCTACTTCTACCACCTTGTTAGGATAGAAGTATAAGCCTACCACAGCATAGTTGCTCTTTGGATGCTCAGGCTTCTCCTCAATGCTGAGGCAATTGCCTTGCTCATCAAACTCAGCTACACCATAGCGTTCCGGATCACTTACACGATAGCCAAAAACGGTAGCTTTGTTATTCTGTTCAGCATCTACAACTGCTTGATGCAGCATCTGATTTAATCCTGCTCCATAGAAGATATTATCGCCTAATACGAGGCAAGCAGAATCATTACCAATGAATTTCTCTCCGATAATGAAGGCTTGGGCTAATCCATCTGGTGATGGCTGCTCTGCATACTCAAACTTCACACCGAACTGGCTTCCATCGCCTAAGAGGCGCTTGAAACCTGGCAAATCAAATGGTGTTGAAATAATGAGTATCTCACGGATACCTGCCAACATCAAAACCGAAATAGGATAATATATCATCGGTTTATCAAAGATTGGTATCAGCTGCTTACTGATACCTTTTGTGATGGGGTACAAGCGTGTACCGCTACCACCTGCTAATACTATACCCTTCATTTCCTTTAAAGTTTAGTGAGTAGTGTTTATATTTATTTGTATAAATCCACATTGACATCAAAAGGACTATCAAAATCCTTCAACATAGCATGCTTCGTATCTTTCTCTGAGAGGTTGGCATTTTCTGTTGGGATTTTCCAATCAATACCGAGGGATTCATCCAAGATTGAGATACCTCCATCAGCCTCTGGGTGATAGAAGTTATCACACTTGTATTGGAAGACCGCTGTCTCTGAGAGAACAGCGAAACCATGAGCAAAGCCCTTTGGAATGAAGAACTGGCGATGATTGTCTTCTGTCAGCTCCACTGCCACATGCTTACCATAAGTAGGGGAGCCTTTACGAATATCTACTGCTACATCGAGTACTCTACCCTTTACACAGCGCACCAACTTGCTCTGGGTATAAGGTGGACGCTGGAAGTGCAGACCTCGCATCACGCCATAGCTACTCATAGACTCGTTGTCTTGGCAGAAGTGAACACTGTGTCCCAGGATTGGGGCAA